>Ga0194043_1000028_pt1 | contig 58286 bp, 50 predicted proteins | sample JunL4415m_MetaG_FD_161274 | JGI IMG/M metagenome (GOLD analysis project Ga0194043, IMG submission 161274) | Anoxic zone freshwater microbial communities from boreal shield lake in IISD Experimental Lakes Area, Ontario, Canada - Jun2016-L442-15m | ecosystem: Environmental > Aquatic > Freshwater >...
GTGCGGTCTTATCGATTTTAATTTCCAATGTTTTTGTTTCCTCTGTATTTTTCACTTTATCGATTGAGCGATACTGAATTTTTGTTATTCCCTCTTGTGTGACTTCAATCGGTTGAGTGTAGGCATTCCAAGTCGTGCCATTATCCAGAGAGTATTGAGTGCTATCAACCCCGCTCCCGTTTTCATTATCTGTTGCTGTCAGGGTTATTGTTACATCACTCGTGTACCAACCATTCTTCCCCTGAGTTCCCGTGATACTTGCAGTGGTAGTTGGAGCGAGTGTGTCTTCGGCCACACCCGTCACTGTCTTATCGTCATTTAGTACTAATGCAAATGCTTGCTCCTGATCTTTCGTCGTCGTACCGGTGAAGTTGACGGTCGATTCCTCTGCCTCGTTGGCCGTGTCTCCCTGCGAGATATTCACGCTCTCCACACGGAAGTCGCCATTCCCCGTGCCCTGTGTCTTCACCATATACTTCCCCGCCTGTGGGTTCAGTATCGTCACGAACTCCGTCTTCGTATCGACTCCAGTGTAGAACGCATGCGGGATTTCATTCACTGTTTTCCCCGTCACGAAATTTTTGCCAATTTGTTTGCCGTCCGGCGCCACGACTACGATATCGACCGGTGAATGGACAAAAAATCCGAGGATCGCATCAATCTTCGATTCCTCCTTGATATCGTGGGTTGGAAGTGCGCCGGTCAATGTTTGATAAACCTGCATCCGAGCTGCTGTCGGCAAACTCGAATGGTCGGCTGATACCTCGACCGTATCAATAGCGGGTATGGATCGCACTGATGCATCCGGCACTGTGCCATCACCCGCACCCCACACCAGTCCGTGGTCACCCGTCAAATTGTTATACCCGTCCGGCTCACCATGCTCCCACACCGTCGGCGCCGAATGATCGTCGAGCAAGTGAATGGAAGGCTTGCCGACTTTGAGTGTAGTCAGCGTTCCGTCCGATCCTGTGTCACCTACCACATTGGTCACTTGGACAGATGCGTCTAGTTTTACAAGAGCCTCCGGTGTGTTGAGTGCTTCGAGTAAAGTATTGCGCGGATAACTGTCGGTGTAGTAGGTACGCATATTTCCCGAGCTTGAGTCTTTGAGGTAGTTATCGATCGGCAACAATTCCCGTGCCGAGAGTATCGGTCCACGCCGAACATAGTCGAAGAGATCAGCGTAACCATTTTCTTGAGCCTCGAGAGAGAGTGCAAAATTTATAAAAAACCCATCCATTCCACTTCCATAACTCCCGCCATCCCATATCAAATAACCCTTGGGCGCTCCACGATTGGGTGAGCCGAGAAGCACGAGTTGATCGACATCATTCGCATACTCGGTCCCTTCGATATATTCGCGTGCCACGATCCCACCCATACTGTGCGCTACGACATCCACTTTCGGCCAATGTGTTTGTGTCTTAATCTCAGTAATTTTGGCCTTCAAAAGTTTCGCCGTATCAACATTGCTCGCCCGCCAATTGTAGGGAAGGAGAAACAAATTCTCATCAAGCTTATAACCATTTTTTTCGAAAGTAGCTATCAAATCATCATATGTTCCAAATACCGGATCCAATTTTATCATATCCGGATTGTTTATCGCCCACGAACCGAACAATCCCGGCACGACAACCACCGGATCTTTCATATCCGCATCCGTCGCCCAGTCGGAGAAATCAACCCTGCCGATAATTTTTTCGAGATTTCCGCTGTCATCCCGCCCCGGTCCATCGGCATCACCCCAATAGTTATAGCGCGCATCCACATCATTCCCAGCGGTCGCCGTTATCACATCATAATCATTCCCTCGAAATTCCGATCGCCAGATTTTCACCTGTGAAACCTGATTCGGTTGTTCCGCTTGCACCGCCACCGGATTATTCTTAAATAATACTTCTTCAGCATCCAATTTCCCGCCCTCCGCTATCTGAATCACTCCCTGTGAGATGAAACTCGCATCAGCAGTCGGCATCAAATCCGATCGATTTTTATTGGATGAATTATCCACCATATACACATTGCCCCACTTCCCACCACCCGAAACGGAGGCATTCTCAAGGCGAAATGCTCCGGCAGACCCGATCACGATCATATATGAGTCCCTGTCGCCAAATGTTGACTCCCGATCAAGAGAAATCGGTTTTAACTTCGTACCCCGAGCCACAAGTGTTCCGTTTATGGTGAGACGCGAGTTTTTACCAAACAAAATCTTCGTGTCGGACGCCACCGTTACCGTTGCACCCCTCTCGATGGAGAGCTCGAAATTATCAGGAAGCGTATAAGTTCCTGACCATGTCTCATCCACCTCGATCGAACGATACGAAGCATCATCCGCGCGCAATACCCGCCACCACCCCGAGAGCGGGATCGTAAGCGGAAACAAAACGAGTAACACCAACAAACTCCCTAACAGATACCATCGGTACCGCCGTCCAACAAAAAGGATATTCATATCATTCTTTAAAAAATATCTTACTTACCATTTTTTCATGAGTTTCAGCACAATCAAACTTACTATTGATGCAATCCAATAACCAATCGCTAAAATGGAAAAACTAGATTGTATCCAAAACACAGAGCCTCCCAAAAAAAGTATTAAAGAAAACACCCACCACTGTCCTAGTTTTTTTGCCAAAAAATACGCTAAGCCACCTATCAAAAAAAGAGTTAAAATAAAAAATAACAACCCCAAAAAATAAAGAGTCCCCATAATATTTCCATTTAAAAAATTACCCCTCCCCTTCAATCTAGCGGGAATTCGCGGGGTTGTCTAGTTTCAGCCTTTATGAAACGAAATACCTCGGCCATTTGTTTTGGAGGAAGGCTCGCTCTCGGAGAAATTCGGCGTATCGCTTCTGGTGAAAAAATCGTTTCAGGATATCCCGCCCACGAGTGACGGACTCATAGTGATACAACACCGCATCCGGCGTATAGACAACGCGCAACCCCCGCTCTCGAACCTTCAAACAATAATCGACATCATTATACGCGATCGAGAGATTCACTTCGTCAAATCCGCCAACATAAGCCCCAGCGAGCTTCCTTCGTCATACGAGCAAAAAATATTTCAGTGGTATCTGAATAATATTTTCATCTTCAAAAACATTTAAGCCATTTTTTGATATCACAAGACCGTATTTTGCTTTCACCTTTAATGAGGTCTGCACGACTTGCCCAATCCCCTTATTCCCCATTCCAACTTCTATAATTATCTTATCTTTTGCAAATCCTAAAATAAAATCTGCGCCACCCTGTGCATTATCATAAGTCAAAGAAGTATTTATTTTTTTAAAAAGAAACCTACTTAAATACATTCCAATAGTATCTTCCAATAATTTTCCCATATAATTTTCTTCGGAAATAACATTTCCGATAAAATTATAGTACATAGACCTGAAAGCTGGAGAGGCAAATAAATATTTCGAAGGCTTTTTTGCTTGATTCAAATGAGAAGCATACGGATATACCCTTATCAATGTTTCCGTACTTTCCAGTGCACTGAAAATTTCCATAATCTTTGGTCTGCTGATATCGAATATCTCTGCTAACTTGGCATAGCCGACCTGATCCATATCTGCAGCTGCATAAAGAATCGAGGGAATTTTTGAAATTGTTTCAGAATTAAATTGACCAGTTCTGGCAACATCGCTATTTATTATTCTATCTAAAGTTTTATTTATTTGATCATATACCAATGCTTCATTGTTCAATGAAACCATAAACGGGAGTGATCCATATTTCATATATCGCCCAACCTCCATCCTCTCAATATCAAGCCAATATTCATTTATTTTATTTTCAATCCTCTTGAGACCGGTAAAAACCTCTTTTGCAGAAGCTGAATTGAAAATTATATCTCTCACCTCCCCACCGAGTCCCTTTACTTCCTGCTTTCCTGTTTTAATTTTTATGTATTCCGTAAAGCTCAGCGGAAACAGTTTTTCAAATATCGCCCGTCGTGCAATGTCTGGATTTGTGTTGAGGGCGAGTGCCGAAGAACCTGTAACAAAAATAAACACTTTGTCTGTTCTGTCATACAAGCTCTTCAGAGTGATTGCCCACTTCTCATCATATTGAATTTCATCAAGAAATAGAAAGAGTGGTTTATCTAGCCTTTCCATCGCCGTTCCAATCAAATCCTCATAAACATCCAGAACATCATTAATAGTAACGCCGAGAATTTGAACAATATGATCAACTGACAAATTCAACCTTCGCACATCTATTTTTTTTCTTTCATAATAAAGTTGTGACAAAACAGTTGTTTTGCCAGCACCTCGCAGACCAGTCAGCACAATCCATCTCGCAGCAGATTTATGCTCAAAAAAATCCACCAGATATTTGTTCAATTTTATATAAATATTTCTTTTTGGTCGCGCTTTCTTATTCTCATCAAAAATATAGGCCTCAGCTCTGAAGTCCGCCTGTGAAATTTGGTCTTGCAAAAATTTTATGATTTTTTCCTTTTTTTCAATATCGAGCATATGTATAACCTTACTATTTATTAATGCTAACTATAGTTTACATTACCTTTAAACTACTTGTCAACATTTATTTACATATACTGTTATACTCAATATATTCCCTATTTTAAGGCATTTTTCGTGATTTCTCTTGTTTGTATCTCAACCACCACACCAACCACCCTGCTCCACCAAGTAAAAATAGCTCCAATGCCCACTGCCAGCCGAGGCCGGACTGCAGCACGGTCTTCATAACCTGCGCTTGTTTTGATGATGCACTCACATTATTTATATCAGCATTTCCTGTGATGTTCTCGCCATGTGCATTAGCCTCGCCAGTCACGGCATCCGCCAGTGCCACCTACCGTACCCGCCGATACGCGAGGACGATTTTGATGATAGAAACAAATACGAAGATTACATACAAAAGACCAAGTGTAAAGGCCATAAAGGACTGATCCGGGCCAAGAAACCCACCGCCACCCCCAGCATTCTCAAAAAAGAAAGCCACTGCAATAATCACCGGTACAAACCAGCGTGCGAAACTCCACCAAGACTGAAATATTTCTTCTTTCATTTTGTAAGTGATGATGGAGAACGGGAGAATAGCTACCGATGCATTTATCAACAAAAAACTCATTAGTTTTGGAAAATCATCAAAGCATCCTATATAATCTTTAAATGTATATGTATTTCTACAAAAACCAAAAAGTATAGGATTAGAAAGAATATAAGCAAAAACCACAAAAATAATAGATGCAATCAATACATTTCTTTTCGTCATAAGATTTTTGTTCTTAAAAAATAATTTTATATTTAGTACACAACACTCACCTTCCCTTGTTTCGTCTCCAATCGAAGAATTGCCATCCCCTTCACCGCTTGCCGAGTCGGGCGGAATTCGAAGTGACTATCATTCTCATCATCATCCAATGCTTGTGGTCGTGTCATCAGGTAGGTCATATCTCGCCACGCGACATAGTGCGATTCAACCTGTTCATTTTGTGTCTGTGCTTCGGCTGCGAAAACCATATACTTGCCGGTTTTTTTCTGAATATTCCACTTGTACTGGAGACTGGTGTCCTTCCAATTCGTGACGACACCATCATACGCGATGGATCGCAGGGTGATATCGATACGCCGATCTTTATCTTTCTCTTTCTTGAAAGTGATCTTCGTTGTGTGACCGGCTTCATCAGTGAGTATCGCTATGGTGAATTTTTCTTGTTTTGGCGCTGGTTTTCTGTGGAAGAACCAATCGAAGAATCCTCTTGCTCCACGCTCTTCCTCTATTTTATCAGAAACAAGCGTATCCGTCATCGTGACTGTTGTTTGGGGCGAGAGATTGTCTTGCCCTGTGATATCCAGTTGTTGGGTCGTTGGATTGAAAACGAATTTGGCTTCCGGTGCTGTTTTGTCGATTTTAATTTCCAAAACTTTTGTTTCTTCTGTATTTTTCACTTTATCGATTGAGCGATACTGAATTTTTGTTATTCCCTCTTGCGTAAGAACGATTGATTGAGTATAGGCATTCCAGTATGCACCATTGTCAAGAGAATATTCGGTCTTTTCAATGCCGCTGCCATTTGCATTATCTGTTGCTGTCAGGGTTACTGTCACATCGCTCATATACCAACCATTCTTCCCCTGCGTTCCGGTAACGGTCGGGATAGTAGTTGGAGCGAGTATGTCTTCGGCCAAGACTGTTCCGCCGACCTGCGGTGGAAGTATGAGATCGGGTGTGCCACTCCCCTGCATATCCACTGCCAGCGGGCTAGCGTGTTCGATCGTGCCATCGGGGAAGTCCATCGTGACTTTTGTTTTGTCGGTCGTCGGGATAGCGGAGAAAGTCGTCTTGGCCGTCACTGTATCGCCCGTCGTCTCTTGCACTTCGAGCGTGAATGACCCTTCCGCTTCGCCATTGAGTACGAGTTTCGGATGTATTGCGGCCGGGACAGAGACATATTGCACTTCACCAAAACGACGATAAGTAGCCCCAGGGATAGTTGAGGTAGTGGCACTGATTTCGTGTTCCTCATTATCTTGCACGGCGAGACTCAATGGTGAGTGGAGATAGAATTGTAATTGCTTATCAGTGTTTGTTGACGGAGCAGAATCAGCGATAAAGTCTGGTAAAACTGTTGATGACTTTACAAGGATATCGGTTTTGATAAATTCACGGAGTTGTTGAACTTCAAGAATGCTCGCGTGGTTTCGATCCATGTTAATACCATGCTGAGCGTCATTATACCCCTTCAAATCCACCCAATATCGCTTCACATTCGCCCTGTCAGTACCCATTGCGAGCGCACTCGGAGTCACCACTGTGCCATCACCATCTGTCACCAACTCGGGCGTATAGGTGAGATAGGGTGTATGCCGAGTACAAAACCCGAGCACATACATCGTACACATTGTATCTGTCCAATAATGAATCGTCGAAACAGTCTTCTCGCCCGTCCCCGCGATCTGATAGACCGAGATTCCAGCCGGAGCCGTCCAATTATCCAACGATTGATGCGCATCGGCGGCGGCCGACAATAAATCATTGTTGAGTTTTATTGGCGAAAAAAGATTGTTACTATCCGGATTAAGTTTCCCCTCATCATCCTTCAAAAAACTCTTCAGTGTGGCGTGATCGCGAATCTCAAAGCCATACTTATCGGTAAACACTTTGGTCGAAGCGCCATCATCAAATGAGATAACCGGCGTCGTCACACCACTCCCGCTCCCGGTGAAATACGCATCAGAGGGAAGCAACTGGTAGGCACCCGGCATATTGTCAGCCAACCGACGGGCAGTTTGCGGAGTGAGGATTACCGGTGATACATCAAGTGGCAGTCCTTGTTCAAATCCCTGCAAGAGTGCGCCAATCGTCTGCGTCGTCCCACTCTGTGGCACGGCAACAAACACGATTGTATCAATGAGTTTCTGCGCTTCGACATCACCGAGTTTTTGCACCAGAGCCTTGGTGAGCAGCCCGCCATTGGAGTGCGCCACAACCATCACCTTGCCCGACTTCGAAGTAGCCGCCAAACGGCGCAGCTCATCGATAATATACGATGACGAAGCGGGCTTGGTATACGAGATATTGTCGCCATCCTGCACGCCGCCCGCAAGAATATCCGCAAATGAGAGTCGCCAATCATACGGAACGACAGCATAATCCGCAATGAGGTTATCCGTTTTCCACTGCGTTAGATCACTGAGGAACGACTTGTAAATATTTTCCTGTCCGACTGGCAGCACATTTTTTTCGTTGATCACATCCCGCGTATAGATATCATCCCGCACGCTCTTGCCATCTTTGTCGAGAAATAGTTTCTCGCCATCGGCATCGCGATTCGGCTCCCAGAGTTGGTTTTCCGTCCCCGCAGCACCGGGTGCATACAGCCGACTCGCCTCCAGCCCGGGCAGGAACAAAACATTGGAGAAGCAGTCCTTCGTACAGGCGGCGACCGTCGGGAACGGATCCTGATGCAACCAACCCTGTAGATCAAATGTTCCATTTAATTGAGTTGTTCCAAATACGACATCGTTCTTGCTAATCCCATCATTATTTACCCCGTCCGTTTTTGTATCCGTTCCGTACCAATTATCCTCCAGGGAAACTGCTTCATTTACCCCATAGCCGCACCCAATCGGCGTATAATCGACCGAGCAATACACCGTCGATTTTAAGGCAATGTGTTGCTCATTGTCCGCCAAACTCGAATGTTTCACCACGAGAAAATTTTTCGGGCTTTGACTACTTTCCAAATACATCTCCACCTCGATATCCGCATACTTATTCCCAACGAACTTGGCATCTTCTATTCGGACTTGACCTCTTCGATACTGAATTACCGCCGTGCCACTCGGGCAATCTCCCGCATAGGCAGTATGAATCAAAGGTTCCCACCAACTTCGCACTTGATAATTACAGTCATCCGGATCGGAATACGAACCACCACCCTGAATACGAATATGACTCAGAATAGTTTGTCCATCATCCGGATATCCCTGAAATATAATCGAGAACGGTTTATTCTCATCAGATGTAAATGTGATCGGTTCATCCTTCGTTCCCTGTGCAATGATAATGCCCTGTTGGACCAGGAGATCCCCGCCATTGAGGTGTACCTCTGCGCCCGCCTCGACCGTGAGTTTCGTGGCTGTGTCATAACTATCGATCTGAACTGGTTTGTCGAAAGTCAAATCATCCCCCTTCTTCCACACAGTATCCTGATTGATATAAAATCTATACTCATCTTCAGAAGAATACGCGCTCTCACTTGGTGCCGCCAGTGCCGCCGGAACACCTGGTCGAACGCCTGCATTGAACGAGAAAAACAGTGCCAACGAAATCATCCCTATTCCCACTCGCACAGCCATCGCCCCACTCAGTCTCATCGATCGTTTTGTCATAACCGTGTCAAAAATTGTTACTTCAAAAAATTACCTCCCTCTCTAAATTAGCGGGGATTCGCGGGATTGTCTAGTTTTCGCTCAAATTCTGCCCATTACTCGATCAAACATAAAGCAACCTTCAGATACATTCACTTCTGTGCTACAATAGTCTCGTAAAGCCATCTAAAGAACCGATTCTATGGAAAAAGCCATAATAGGATATTCTGGATTCGTGGGAGGAAACATCTCGTCACAGCAAAAATTTGATCTGAATTTCAACTCATCTAACATACTCGACATCCGAGGGAAAGAACTCGAACTCCTCGTCATAGCCGCGCCATCTGCGACCAAATGGAAGGCGAATCAGGAACCAGAGGCAGATTGGAAAATGATTTCGGAGCTTATGGACATTCTCAAAGAAGTGAAGGCTGATCAAGTTATCCATATTTCGACTGTCGATGTATACAAATCACCGATTGGCGTCACCGAAGACTCCTTGATACTACCGGACGAAAACCAACCATACGGGAAACACCGTTTTTATCTCGAGGAATTTATTCGAGAACGCTTCGATCAACATCTCATCGCCCGGCTCCCGGGTCTTTTTGGTCAGGGATTGAAAAAGAATTTCATTTTTGATATGCTGAACGATAATTGTCTCCATCTGACACATAAAGACAGCGTTTTCCAATTCTATTCTTTGGATAACATTTGGAAAGATATACAGATAGCCCTGAATAACGGCCTGGAATTAGTTAACTTCGCCACTGAGCCAATGAGTGTGTGCGAGGTCGCTCGGTTATGCTTCGATAAAGATTTCGAAACTATCACCGACAATCCCCCTGTCTGCTACGATATGAAGAGTGCGCACGCCGCCTTATACGGTGGAGCGAACGGATATCTTTACAATAAAAAACAGATTGTGACGCAATTAAAAACCTTCGCAAAAAACTATGCCAAATAGACTCGCCATATCCAATATTGCCTGGACGAAAAATGAGGATGATTCCGTGTACTTCCTCATGCAAAAATACGGTTTCACTGGGCTAGAAATAGCACCTTCCCGCACTTGGGATAATCCCTACGAGCAAACTATTGCCTCTATAAATATAAATGAATTCCGAGAAAAACTTCAGACTTATGATCTGAATGTAGTAGCATTCCAATCTCTCCTCTTCAATAAACCCGATCTGACTATCTTTATCGACGAAGAAACAAGACAAGCAACTCTTGAACACCTGAAAAAAAATATCGTTCTGGCATCAAAACTCGGCGCCGCGGCACTTGTTTTTGGTTCTCCAAAAAACCGGCTTGTCGGAGACAAAGACGCTCAAACCATCAAAGAAATCTCTTTAGATTTTTTTGGTAAACTTGGTAACTTCTCAGTAGAGAATGGAGTTTATTTTTGTATGGAACCAAATCCGACAATCTATGGAACAGATTTTATTTGCACTACAGAAGAAGCTATTCGATTTATACGCGAGGTGAACAATCCAGGACTCAAACTCAACATCGACCTCGGTACCATCACTGCCAATAGCGAAGACATTGAAACGATTCTTCCGCAGGCCATCCACTATGCCGGACACTTTCACATCAGCGAGCCATATCTGGAAAAAATCAATCTTGACCAAAAGAAACACGAGCGGATACGGGAAATTCTCACGAAAGAGGGCTATACTGGAACAATCTCCATCGAAATGAAAGCTCCTGAAGAAACGATTCGAATGCAAACGATAGAAGAAACTCTGAAATTCGTAAGTGCCATCTATGGATCACCAAGAAACAAATAAAGTCTGGGAAGTCCCGACTTTCGAAACATTCGAATTCAAACCAAAAGAAAATCGGTACTGCATCTGCATACCGATTATCAATGAAGGTGAAAAATTCAAAAAGCAGCTCGAAAAAATGCTTCCTTTGAGCAGTGAGGTTGATATTATCATCTGCGATGGCGGGAGTACTGACAACTCTACAAACGAAGATTTCCTAAAAAGCCATGGCGTAAAAGCACTCCTAATGAAAACCGGGAGCGGCAAGTTGAGCGCACAGTTACGGATGGGCTATGCCTATGGACTTAATCAAGGGTATGAGGGTATTATAACGATTGATGGCAATGGCAAAGATGATACCATTACTATCCCCGATTTTATAAAAACGCTTGATGAAGGATTTGATCTCATTCAAGGTTCAAGGTTTATTCCTGGCGGCAAGGCAATCAATACGCCTCTCTCTCGTTTACTGGCAATAAAAGTTATCCATGCCCCATTCATTTCATTTCTCTCGGGCTTTCATTACACTGACACAACCAATGGCTACAGGGCTTATTCAAGGAGATTACTCCTCGATGAACGCGTCAAACCATTTAGAAACATTTTCGAAACCTACGAGCTCCTCGCCTATCTCTCCGTCAGAGCACCTCAACTCCATTTTAAAGTCAAAGAAATTCCGGTTACCAGAGCCTATCCGAAAAATACAAAAACGCCTACCAAAATAAGTCCGATTAGGGGAAATATGAAGCTTTGTCAGATACTTCTTAATTTGGCGTTCGGCAGATACGATCCGGAATAAACCTATGAACCAGACGAAAGAATTTGACTACATCATCATCGGCGCTGGTATATATGGTCTCTACTCTGCGCTGTTGCTTGCAAAAAAAGGCTTATCGATAGCCGTTTTGGAACATGATGATCGAGCTTTCGGTCGAGCGACATTCGTCAATCAGGCACGCGTTCATAACGGATATCATTATCCAAGAAGTATCTCGACAGCCTTGAAGTCTGCTTCTTATTTCGATCGATTCAATCAGGAATTCGACTTTGCTATAAATAGTTCATTTAAAAAGATTTACGCCATTGCTAGAAATTTTTCTTTCGCGAACGGTGAACAATACGAACATTTTTGTAAGAATGCGAATATTCCCTGTATCGAAACGAGACTCCCCATAATCTTGAATGATGAGACCGTCGAGAAAGCCTACGAAACGAAGGAGTTCTCCTTCGACGCAATAAAAATTCGCGATTATTTTCTCGAAAAAATTTCCCATCATCGGAATGTGTCTATTTTTTATAGGACATTCCCTGAGACTATCTTGAAAGAAAATGGGAAATATATACTAAAACTCAATACCGGAGACACCTTCAAAAGTAATTTCGTTATCAATGCTACCTATGCTGGAATAAATCAGATCATAGATAAATTCGGATTCGAAAAATTCAGGATCAAATATGAAATCTGTGAAATCATCACCTGCAAAGTTTCAGCAGAACTCAAGAATATCGGACTCACCGTTATGGATGGACCATTTTTCTCCGTTATGCCGTTCGGGCTCTCGGGAGACCATTCCTTGACTGCCGTCGAATTTACTCCTCATATGGATTCACATGATGACTTACCGACATTCCCCTGCCAACTACGAAATACCGATTGCACACCAACCAGACTCAACAACTGCAATACCTGCCCAGCTCGACCGAAAACCGCTTGGAATTATATGTCACAACTCGCAAAAAAATACCTCTCTGAAAATATTCAAATCGAGTACAAGGATTCATATTTCGCTATCAAACCACTCCTGAAAATGTCCGAATTGGACGACTCACGACCCACGGTCATCAAGCAATTCTCTGAAGACCCCACGTTCATCTCGGTACTCTCGGGAAAAATAAATACCATTTACGATTTAGACACCATACTCCTATGAAAGAAAAAACTTTTATCTCCGTCGTCGTTTACATCCATAATGCAGAAAAAACAATCGTCCAGTTCACCGAAAAAATCTTCGAATTCTTCTCGGAAAAATTCGAATCCTTTGAAATCATTTTGGTTAATGACGCCAGCTCTGATAAAACAAGTAAACTTTTGTTTGAGCAGAAAGAAAAATACGCTGGGAAAGTCACCATCGTCACGACCGCCTGGAAACATGGCCACGAGCTTGCCATGCTTGCCGGAACGGATCTAGCTATCGGTGATTTCGTCTATGAAATCGAATCGACTGACTTGGAATTCCCCATCGAAATACTCTGGAACGCGTACAAGAGATGCGGGGAAGGCTATGATATCGTTTTCGCCTCACCCAAATCCAGCAATAGTCTCTCATCTATTCTTTTCTACAAACTGCTCGGAAAATTTTCTTACCAAAACCTCAATCTCGAAACTGACTCCTTTAAAATAATCACGAGACGAGCCCTCAATACAGCGCTCAAATCAAAAGAAAGAAATCGCTATCGAAAAATCCTATACAAAAGTTCTGGATTTCCAAGTAGTACGCTTCACTTCAAACCAGTGAAACGTATCAAATCTTCCCGAACTTTAAGCGAAAAAGTATCCTTCGCTACCGAAACGCTCCTTGCGTTTTCCGATATCGGACTCAAATTTACTCTCTGGCTCTCGATTCTTTTTTTCGTAGGATCAGTATTTATCGGCATATATGCCATCTCAATTTATTTTACGGACAAATCAGTAGCTCTTGGTTGGACGACTATTATGCTCTTTCTCTCTTTCAGCTTCTCTGGTATCTTCTTGATCCTTACCATCCTCGGAAAATATCTTATGATGATTCTCGGTGAATCTAAAAAAGGCCCTGTTTATGTAGTTCAATCTATACGACGAATACGATAAAACATCAAATGTACTGAGAATATGCAAAAATATACCAGAATCAAACTATACTCTCTACTAAAAAACAAACTGAAATCCTGCCCCGGATTTATTTGGTATCTATTTCTAATGTTAGCTTTATTTAAATTATCTATCATTGGTAGCGATGAAATATTAGCCATACCAAAACCACATGACGACTTATGGTACATACAATCAGCTAGCTGGGCTTATTGGTTCCCGGAAAAATACTCTCAGATGGTATTTATACATCTTCCTTCCTTTCCTTTATTTATATTTTTTACGCACCTAACTGGAATTTCTTTACGAATTATCATTGAAGTTCTTTTTTTGTTCTCTGGTTTTTACCTCTCATACTCTTTAATAAAGGCAGGGCTAAACAAACTTCTCTCCCTCCTAACTTTTGTATTGATTATATTCCAACCTGTAAGTTTTAGTTTGTTTAATCACACGCTCTCAGAAACTTTTTATGCGCCCATACTCCTCCTTTCAATTGCAAGCTTCATACAACTTTTGGTCAACAGAAATGAAAAATCTGCTTTAAAACACTCAATTATCGTGGGACTGCTGCTTTCAATTCTCTGGTTCACTCGAAGTGAGAGTATTTTAATAATCATTCTTCTGGTGTTTATCCTTATCATTACATTATTCATTTCTAAAATAGAAAAATTAACAAAAGAAAAAACATTTAACTTAGTAAAAAAAATGTTTTTACTGCCAAGTGGGATAGTTTTCTTATTATATATTTTAGTGTGCAGTGCAAACTACGCCTCCTTTGGACTCTTCGCACCATCAGAACTAGATTCTTCTGGATATAGAAGTGCTTACAACTCACTTCAAAAAATAAAACCTCCTGAGGCGATAAGATTCGTTCCAATTTCAACAGAAACAAGAGAACTCGCTTACAAAGTAAGTCCGTCCTTCAGAAAATTAAAACCATTTCTCGAAAATCCTTCTAACTGGGCTTTCTTTTGGACGAAAAAAGAGACTGGCATTGAAAATGAAATGGGCGCCGGCTGGTTCTATTGGATATTAAGGGATGCCGTATATGAAGCAGGCTACAAGGATTCATTGTCCGCTGATTCCTTCTATAAAAAGATTTCACTAGAAATTAACAATGCCCTAGACGATAAAGAAATAGAGAAGAGGTCTGTCTTTATTGAGATGGTTGATCCCTATTTCTACAGATACTTAGTGGATTTCCCGTCTTCCTTCTTAAAAATTGGAAAGTTATTCTTCAATACAGAGAAGCCGTCATTAGAGGGTGACTCTGTAGAGATGCCGAGGAAGCTTATAAAACTGGTAGATCAAATGACAAATCGAAGATTCAACCCAAAAATCCAAACCAATAATGGAAACATACAAGGCTGGGCCTTCCTTAATCAGGACAAGATCGTTAACATCAAAATACTAACTTCTGAAAAAAAAGCAGTCTCATCAATCGAAATATTTGATAGTCGTCCCGATGTAGCAGTCTACTACAAAAAAATTGACCCAACGGTAACAACACCTATAAATACAGGTTTTACTCTTACATTTAATACCGATAAATCTGAAAAAAATGACTATTCTATTGAGTTTGTTTCAGAGAAAAGATCCTACATTATCCCACTACAAAAAATAAAAGTTGGGAATATAATTGAGATAAACGACACTCCCACTAACGATACACTGCGATTCATCCTCGAGAGAAAATTACTACCAGAAAACACTAAAAATGACTCTTTCGAAAAGAATACTCAATACTTTGTATGGAGTATTTACGGAAATATACTCTTGTTTATGTCTATTCTTTCGGTCTTCATTTTACTCTATTGCGCATTTAACTATAAAAAATTACAAGTATCCACAATAAATATCGCTTTTCTGCTTATTATTTTCATCATCTTAACAAGAATGATGCTATTTTCGCTCGTCGACATCTCATCATGGGACGGTGCACAAACGAGATACATTTTTCCAATAATGCCCCTCTTTGGCGCTTCCCTTGTTCTTATAATTAATCAAGGAATTCTCGTAGCAAACGCAGCAAAACATCCAAAAAATACCTCGAATTATCAAGGATAGACGGACTAATTCTTATTTATTCAAGAGCCAATTCCATGTTCTCATAATTCCATTCTCTAGAGAAGTGGCTGACTCCAAATAAGTCTCGGACTCTAGTCTACTCAAATCAAGCACCACCCTTTTAACATCAGCATCTCTTGATGGTAAGTAATTCACGGTTACTGGCTCTTTAGTGACTTTTTTTATAGTGGAAACAACGTCGTTAATTGTCACACCAATACCACTTCCAACATTATATACATCAAACAATGTTTTCCGATCAAATAACTTTTCAGTAATATTAATCAAATCATCAATATAGATATAATCTCGTACGTTAGTACCATCTCCAAAAACCACTATCGGTTTTTTTTCAGATACTAAATGAAGGAATATTGGTATAATCCCCTGACTGCCGACAACATTTTGTCCTGGACCATAGGGATTTGAATATCTTAACACAAGAGAATCTAAACCATAATGCCGCTTGAAATATCGGAGGTAATGTTCGATTGTTGCCTTCGAAATGGCATACGGTGAGATTGGTAAGACTGAATCAGTTTCTGAATATATTTCCTTTCCTTGATCACCATAGATAGCACCTCCCGAGGAGGCATAAATGATTCGTCCAACACCAGCACGGACGCATTCCTCTAATAAGATTATAGTGCCCTTAATGTTAGTATCAACGTCCATGACTGGATCATTCATAGATGAGCCCGGTGTGGTCAGCGATATGCAATGAAAAACATAATTCACACCTTCTAACGCTCGCTGTATATCATCTCTATTAAGAAAATTCCCAGAAAAAAACTCCAAATTTTCGGAAAAATCAAGATTTCGTATTTTCCCATCAGTAAAAAGGTCAAACGCAACCAAATCAACATCTTTTCTTTGAATCAATCGCTTTATCAGGTTGCTGCCAATAAATCCATCAGCACCAAGTACAAGAATTTTAATTTTATTCATAAAGCCTAATCTAGAAGTTTATTTAAGGAATCAATACATTCCTTTTGTGGAAATTCGGATACAATCTTTCTAATCATAACTCCTGCATTTTTACCAATTTCTTCCCATTCAGACCTTCGTTTCCAGGCTTTCTCCATACAAGCATCAATACCATCCACTGTAGGAGCTGAAGCAACAAATCCACTCTGTCCATCAGATACCACCTCCATCATACCACCAACTGGGGTCACGATAGCCATTCGAAAGCAGAGCAATGCATCTACAAGTGCTATTGGAGTTCCCTCCATTCGAGACGGGAAAATCACTCCGTGTGCGTTTAAGATAGCACTTTGAATATTTTCTGAATAGCCGCAAAGAGCGATATTCTTTAAATTGTTTTTCTTTATTATCTTCTTGATTTCCAACTCATATGATCCATGACCATACATTAAAATTTCCAATTTTCGTTCTCTCCACTTTCTCATTAGCAACACTTTCATCAATAGATCTAGTCCTTTATGAACTTTTTCTAACCTTCCAAAAAATGCCACACGAAATATCCCTTCTTTTGGTTTACTCCAAACAAACTGTTGATGATAGTCCACATCAAATCCATTCCGAATCACCTCAAAGTTCTCGAATTGGGTATCAAATATTTTTTGTAAAATTTCCTTAGCATGAGCATTATCTGAAAATATTTTCTTTGACTGGCTTAAAAAAACAGCGTTTTCTTCAATATTTTCATTGCTCGGTTTCATTATTGAAAGATGGTATTCAGTAACTAAGGGAATATAGTTAGTATAGGGTATTTTATTCTCTTGACACCACGCCATAAGTTTAACAGCTTCAAAGGCATGCCCCTGAGAAATAAACATTATCTCCGGATCAAAATCTAACACAAAAGAGGCTACTTCGAATGATTGGCAATAATCTTGAGGGGTCCGTTCAAATAATGAGATGGTATCTTCATCAATAATTTTCTCAAGTATTGAAGGTCGAGGACTACAACTGTTCATCACGAGTGAAACAATCCATCCTGCATCCGAAAAACCTTGTGCCAATTTAACACAAGCTACTTCAGAACCTCCCCACCCGTCATTTGTTGAAAAAAAACAGATTCGCTTTGGTATTGATCGCACAAGACCCTTTCGATATTCCAGTATATCTTTATATTCAGAAAAAGAATCCAAACTACCACCAAGAAAATTATTCGCTATCAATTCTGCATGCGCCAACCCTAAAGCGGCATTTTCTTGGCTTACTGGAAAACTTTCAATAATAAAATTCTGAATAGATAAAGTTTCAGAAATGAGCTGTTTTGCCCGGTCGAAAGAATCTACTCCAGAACGCGAAACAATATTATTTTTATGATAGCGATGGTAATTCAAAATGGAAGCAGAAAAAGCTATCTTGGAATTGCGTAATAGCTTCACATAGGTAAACCAATCGCCAGCCTGACTGAAGCCACCTCCTATTTCATCACCTACCTGAAGAAGCAATTCCCTTCGCATCAAAACAGCACTCGCATTAACAATTGTATTTTTTATGGAAAGATATTTACATACTTCGTCTCTACCGGAATTTACATAATCATTGCGCCAATGAGTATCTGCTCCTGGGATTGATTCGAGATACGGCAGATAAGTATCATCCTTCACTCCATCCGCATTCATTCTTACCGATTGAGAATAGGCTAACCCAACTTCGGGATCAAGAAACGCATCAATCAAAACTTCCAAAAATTCCGTATCACATGAATCATCAGCCTCAGCTATCCAAACCAGATCCCCTTTCGCCATTTTTATTCCTTTTGCCCACTGAGAGAAGCATCCCTTATTCGAATCGTTTTTTGTTACCGTATAAGGAATATTTGACGTCGCAAGAATTTTTTCAGCAAGAAGAACACTTTTATCAGTGGAGTTATCATCAAGAAAAATTATCTCCATCGGTTTAACTGTTTGGTTTATAATGGATTGGAGGCGCTCTTCGAGGTATCCCTCATAATTATAATTTGGAACGATAACCGAAACGGTCAAATTATTTTTTTCGTTGGGATTGGAATCATTACAAAAACTTTTATTCGAAAATAATTTAAGTAACTGTTCAACATAGTTTTTAAATTCATATTGAGGAGATCGTATTCTTTCTTTTGATTGGACTGATATCGCATCATACCGATTTTTATTCGAAAGTAGTTTAAAAACTTCCCGAGTCATTGCCACGGTATCGACGAAAGGCACAACAACACCACATCCATCACTTAATGCCTCAGGAGCACCACCGGCACCGTCGAATGCAATAACCGGCACTCCGCAATTCATTGAATCTAAGACCACAGATGGAAACGGGTCTTCTCTCGAGGTAAGCAAAAACGCATCCGCTCCAGCGTAATAGAATGATAAATCCTTTTGAAAACCGAGAAGTTTTATACAATTTCGATAGGCCTTTCCTTTTGCCAAATTCTCAACTTTTCTGAGCATTCCAGGCTCCCACTCGCCAATCCATACAAAGTAGATATCATCCCTTCGAGTCTCATCTTCAAAAACCAGCTTAGCTACATCAAAAAACAAATCTACCCCTTTTCGATATTCAGCATATCCACAGCCTAGAATAATTTTGTCTGTTTTTTTCAAGCCAAGTTTCTCCCGCAACATTATTCTTGACTCTTCTCTCTGATCACATCGAGGATTTATGGTGTACAAACCTTGTGGCCGAACAATGATTTTCGAATCATTTACAGCAAATTTTTTCCTATAGCTATCCTTGGAGTATTGTGTTGGCAAAACAATCTTTGAATTACTCTTAAGAATACCCTCAAATGATTCGGCATAGCCATGTCTCTCTATTAATCCAGGGAGTTCATGAATCAGGGTAGTACATTCAAAACCATTCGCCTCAAGTGTTGGGACAACAACTCCTGAAACAACAGTATTCACCATACATTTCTTAACTCCATAATATCGAAGTCGGTTACAAAGCTTATCAAACGAGAGAGGCTCTTCGATATGCTTATTAGACAACTGATTCAAATTAATCACACATCCGTATTGGCCAAAGTCTTTTTCTAAAACCCCTCCCTGAATCAGAAGAATAACTACTTCCTTATTCATCTCTTCATGGAGAGTCTTCGCTATATTCATTAAAAGTATCGGGGCGCCAGTAGCAGAGGCGTCATGAGAAACAAGTAAAACCACCTCTTTACTCAACTTTCCTAGCCCAATAAACTCATCGATGCAGGAGATGGTTTTTTCCATATTTTCAGCAAACCTCCCCATTCGCTCAAATCCACTTTGACGCCTAAATTTAAGATCTGAACTATGTAAAACACCCTTTCCATACAATACATAATTGATCGATCGTAGGGTAGAAATTTTAAGTCCCTCCATACGGATCGACTCCCTCCATACTCGTTGCAATTTCCCCATCTTTCTAAGATATTTTTCAATAAAACTCAACGGATGAAACAAAAGAAATTTCATTTTATCGCTCCATTCCCTCGATGCACGAAACAAATAATGCACATTCCCAACAATGCTTTGAAATTTATCTTTTGCGAACAATCCTATAAAATTCACTAATTTACAAAAAAAAGTTCTCCATCCTTTTTTCTTTATCACCAAAAATACAGAGTGGGGCACATCAAAAAAAGAAACATGAACTGTTCTAATAGAATAATCGTGCTGTTCTTTTATTATTGTGTTTCGTTTTTTACTCAATAAAGCAAAAAATCTTTTGAAAACTTCTTCAATCCTCATACTGAAGTCTAATTTTATTCTTTAATTTCAAGTACTTTTCCCGAAGTTTCCAAAACTTTGAAGATCGTATAAATCGAATCTCCTTGTCTCTCTGGCGAATCATTTCATAGAGGTTTTTATTTTCTTGGCACAATTCCTCCCCTGGCATCAGTTTCTCCGTCGTTTTTTCAAACGATGGACTGAGTCTGAGAATTACCTGATCCTTCTCTTGATTAGTTACACTCAGATTCTTCACCTCATTCTGAAGCTGGTTAAGTAAAGTTGAATTCTTTATTGTTCCAACATTAATGATACTCAGGGCCATTTTGATAACTTGGAGAAACATGTAGCTGTTGAGTTTTTTTTCGAAAACCGGCAGATCCAATAAAGATTTTTCTTTCTTCATAAAGAATACCCTCCGATAACCCGGTTCTCCTGAGTCAAATGGATAAATTTCCGTGTTATAGAAATCATTCAATAGCTGGAATTCTTCCATCGATTGATACCCCTCATTAAGTGATATACTAATAAGCAATTCCCAAAGGAATAAATTATTATTGGAAAACTTCTGGAAAACAATTCCTTTGGCTTGCAAAAAAGACTCTACCATCTTCTCTGTCGGCAAACCGTTTTCAATATGTTCCAACAGCCACACATGATCAATGCCGCCCGAAAGTACCTTATAATTCTCATTGGCAGCTGTTTCGGCTTGAAAAACTCCCCGTGTATAAAATGGGGCCACTAAAATAGCTCCCTTTTTTGTGATGCGGAGATTCTCCTTCAAGAAATCCTCACGTTTTTCCTTTGGAATATGTTCGAAAACATCTGCTGATGCCACCCAATCAAAGCTTTCATCTTCCAATGGCATTTCGCAACCATCTCCCTTTATGAAATTTTCATCATCCGAATCAATAAACGGATCCAAATAAAAAACTTTGTCATTCGGAAGAAATTTCCTCAGAAGATTTCCTCTCCCGCCAACATCAAGAATCCTAAATGATTCACCGGTTTTTCTATTAATATTAATTATATCGCGAATGGCAGCATAACGACCATACAAATCAAAAGATAACTCTCTTTTTAACTGTTTGTCATTTATTTCTTCCATAATGTCTCTATTTTAATTAAACCATTTTGATTTTCCTCTTTGGAAACTATTTTGAAAGCGTATGTCTTATCTTTAAAATCAAATGGTATAGTGCACTCAGTATTAAATATTGCTACCGTAAACTTATAATTCCCTGTAAAAAAATTATTCTTTATCAATACAAAGTCTAAAAATCCATCTCTTTCAATGGATTCAATATTAAATTTTGATGTCTTGGTATTCGGTCCGGCAATAAGAATTCCCTCGGAGGTATGGATGGCAACACCAAAAACCGGCTTGTTTATTCTCTTTTTAGCAGTGTAATACAATCGAGCTACGATATCATCCCCCATCTCAAACACATTCTTCACAGTTCCATCCTTATCCAAAAACTCCACTTTGGTGATTTCGGCGACCTTATTTGATGTGGATTGTTCTTTATCAGAATGAGATTGCCGCGCTTCACTCGCAATGACAGATTCTTTTTCTGCCTCACGCATCCGCTGTTCCTCATCACCCATATTCTCGTGAATATAGGCATTCCCCACTTCTTCCGCCTTGCCGATTTTGATTATTTTCCCGTTGCGCAAGAGCATCGCGCGATCACAATAGCGTTGGATAGTGCCGATATCATGACTCACGAGGACGACTGTGCGTCCCATATCCCGATACTTGGCGAATTCCTCCAGGCACTTGCTCTGGAAATTGCTGTCCCCCACGGCGAGGACTTCGTCCATAAGGAGGATGTCGCGGTTGGCGTGGATAGAGACGCTGAAGGCGAGGCGGACTTGCATACCGCTACTGTAATTTTTGAGTTTCTGGTCGATGAAGCGTTCGAGTTCGGAGAAGCGCACGATATCGTCGAATTTGGCGTCGATCTGCTTCTGGGTGAGGCCGAGCACGGTGGCATTGAGGTAGACATTGTCGCGGCCGGAGAGTTCGGGGTTGAAGCCGATGCCCAACTCGAGGAAGGGTGAGATGAGACCATCGATATGCACTGTGCCCCGATCAGCCTGGTAGATGCCGGCGAGGACCTTCAGGAGGGTGGACTTGCCCGAACCGTTGCGACCGATGATGCCGAAGAACTCGCCCTTATTCACCTCGAAGCTCACGTCGTCGAGGGCTTTGAACTCCTCATAGGTGCGCCGACCATTGAAGGCCTGGGTGAAAGCGCCACGAAGACTGCTCACTTTTTCATGAGGTATGCGGAAGGTTTTGGAGACATTTTTGACACTGATGGCGATATTTGTATCCATACATTCTATTGTACCCTATTTCTTGTCTTTTTTCACTGGGTTGACACGGTTCAGATTCGGGTGTACACTATAGGTACATCACTACGAAAGAGACCCTGTTCAGGTTTTGCCTGTTCGGGGGCTTTTTCTTTTTAGCTTGTCTTTCAACTCATTGAGATAGGTAATTGGAACACCAGTTCGTTTGAGCAAAATTGAACATTTTTTGGAATTCGGAGCAAGAACAACGACCAATTTATTCTTTTCAGATAAAAATGAGACGAGACTCGCATAATCACCGTCACCCGAAACGATAACCGCTCCATCAAATTCACCTTCATAGGCATCGCGCATCACATGGAGGACGAGATCGGCATCACAATTCCCCTTCGCCTTTCCATCTCCATCATAGGTTGTTTCATTGAAAACGAGAGTAAACCCCGCCTCCTGAAGCATCGTGTAAAGATTCTTATGTTTCGGTATGAGTCCGATGAAAAGGTAGGCGCGATCAACGGCATATTTGTTTTTCAACCAACTGTGAAAACGAAAGTAGTCCATATTCCAACCAAGATCTTGGACTCCCCGATGCAAATTGGCCGCGTCGATGTAGGCAAATGTTTTTTTCGTTTTTTTCATATAAATTCAAAATTACCAATATCTACCAGTATAACCCATATTTCGGGATTTTTGGAGACTTGACAGAAAGAACGTCCGGGTATATATTGAAAGTACAAACAGTAACCGAACACCGACCGTATGGCGGGTCTTCGCCCCAGGCGAATAGGTTATTCCCCCTTTCACGGGGGTTGTTTTTTTATCTACTTATATTTCCGTCACGATCTTTTCTTTGAGCATCTTTTTCAATATTTTTCCGGCCCACACGTCGCCACCACGCGCATCTCGAATAAGTCCGCAAAGTGCATCAGCAAGACGGATAAAAATGTTATTCTCATCCTTTTTCACCCCCCTTATCTTTCGGGTCTTCACACGTAGACTTCGTAAAACTCGACTAAATGCCTCAATTTCTTTCCTTTTTAAACCATCGACAAATACCGAAACGCTGTACTCTTCTTTCCCAGCCTTTCTCAATATTACTTTTGCTGTGGCCAACGAAGTAAGCTCGATATATTCTTTGGAGTTGTAAAAAACATCAAAGAAAAGCTTGTTTTTCATCTCCGACAAGCGAGCAACTTCCTCGATATAATTTTTCCGAAGAGAATATTTTGCCTTATGCCACTTTACATTTCTTTTTCCACTTTTCTTCTCAATCTGTGCCAATGCATCCGCTAGGATTAATTCTTCATTTTTTGCAATAAAAACACTCACAACAAAAACAGATCCTTCAGTATCCTGTCCTGATTCATCCACATATGCGGAAAATTTTTTCTTTGTATCCATACTGTCCAGTATAACCCATATTTCGGGATTGTTGTAGGGTGCGGGCGGAGGGGCGAAGTGCTATAATAAGAGCCAGTTTGATGATGAATCCCTATGCCCGACCCGCTCCGCTATATCGATGTCGCTCCACTGACGAGCGTACCTCTCACGAGGGACGCTTGGTTTAGCTATACCTCTCCTATTGATATTCCGGTCGGCTCGCTGGTCGAGGTGCCACTCGGTGCGCGACGAATGCGCGGCATAGTGACAAATAATCTGGTTACTCGCAAGGCGAACTTCCGTTTCATTAAATTTAAATCTGTTGGGAGAGTGATACAAGAGAGTTTCCTGACTGCCGAGCAACTCTCACTCGCACGATATATCTCAGAGAGTTGCTTCACACCGCTCGGTGTCTGCCTCAAACACTTCGTGCCCACGCACTTCCCCAAAACAGCAACCAAAGAAAAAAAGTTGACGCTCCCCGAAACACATCTCGCAGAAAAACCTATCCTCTTCATCCCAACTGCCGATCAACTCGCTGTTTTCAAAAAAATTATCTCACGGAGAAATATCTCGCGACCCCGAGTATTGTTTGGCCCACCGGCGGCTGGCAAGACCGAAACCGCCCTCCATGCTTTTTCTCAGGCACTCAAATCGGCTGAGCAAGGCCTCTTCCTCGTGCCCGAGACAGCTCTACTCACGGATCTCGAGCAACGCGCCGGAAAATATTGGTCAGAAGACGAGATCGTCGTCCTGCATGGTCGGCTCACACCTGCCGAGACACAACGCGCCTGGGAGCATATCCGCTCTGGGCGAGCCACGATCATCCTCGGGACACGCCAGGCACTCTTCGCACCATTCACCCGATTGCGGATGATCGCACTCGACGACGAACACAGCGAGAGCTACAAACAATGGAATATGGCCCCCCGCTACGATGCCCGACTCATAGCTCAGCAGTTGGCTCGTATATATCGTGCCAGTCTCCTCTTTATTTCTTCCACGCCATCCCTCACGAGTTGGTATGCGTTGGAAGAAAAACAATTCACCTCGATACCACTCCTCACTGCCCGCACCGCCCGACCGCAGTGTACGACCATCGACCTCCGACTCGAACGCTGGAAGAAAAATTTCTCCTCACTCTCCGCTCCGCTCACCGAGGCTATCGACACGACGCTCGCTCACCACTCCCAAGCCTTGCTCTTCGTCAACCATCAGGGGATGAGCACGTTCTCCATCTGCGTCAATTGCAAGAACACGCTCCGCTGCCCCGAGTGCGACCGCGCGTTGGTGTTGAGCCGCGAGGGACACTACTACTGCCTGCACTGCAGCTACAAGACCGATGCCTTCCCCACCTGCTCACACTGCCGCCACTCTGAGTTTCGCAATATCGGCATCGGCACCGAGCGCGTCGAACGAGAACTGGAGAAGAAGTTTCCCCGGGCACGCATCGCCCGACTCGACCGGACGACCCTCGCCTCACCCAAACGCCTCGCGGATATCGTCAGTCGATTCACGGCGGGCACGATCGATATCCTCATCGGTACGCAGGCCGCGGTACTCGGTTGGAACTTGCCAAACCTCTCCCTAATTGGTATCATTGACGCAGAAAGCCTGTTTGCTTTGCCTGATTTTCACAGCGATGAAAAGGCTTTTCAGCTCTTGACACAGGCCGTGTATCGTAGCGCTCGATTTGCGCGTGATGCCGATATGCCTGCTCCACAAGCGCTCATCCAGACATTTCACCCCGAAAACCCGCTCTTCGAAGCGGTCGGCAAGTATGAACTCTCGAAGTGGTACGATCGCCTCCTGGCAGACCGTCGCGCACTCCACTATCCGCCTGCCACACGAGGCATCCTGCTCGTCGGTCGGCACGCCGATGCCAAGAAGCTCGAGGCTCTCGTCAAAAAACAATACACACTCCTCGTAAAGCTCCAACAATCCGCATTGCCGTCACTCCGCATCACTCCGCCGCAAAAATCCTTCCTCTCCAAACAACGCGGCCTCTTCCGACAAACTCTCCTCATTCGCCTACCACACTCCGATCTTTTTCCTCCTGAGCTCTCAGCGATACTCAAAAAACTTCCCGACGAATGGAGTATCGATATCGACCCAATAAGTTTCCTCTAAATTTATGTCTACTTCACTCACTATCGTCCAAGGGCTCGACTCCCGCATCCTCCGAACCAAAACCACTCGAGTTCGCGATCCCTTGGCGCCCGAAATTCAAAAACTAATCCCAGAAATGTTCGAGGCGATGCATCACGCCGACGGTCTCGGTCTGGCGGCTCCGCAGGTCGACATCCCACTCCGACTGTGCGTGATAGAGATCGAGGGACAAAAAATGATTTTTATGAATCCGCAGCTCACCAGCCTCTCGCGCGACAAAATCATCTTCGAAGAGGGGTGTCTCAGTCTGCCGGGCAAATTCCTCCCCATCGAACGCTCCGAAAAGGTCACTGTCCGCTATCAGGATGAGACCGGTAAAGACTGTAAATTGAAAGCCACCGGTCTGTTGGCGATCGCGCTCCAGCACGAAGTCGATCATCTGGACGGTATCCTCATTGTTGATCGTTATAAAAAGCAAAAAATTAAATACTATGACATCACCCACCATTCAGTCCTTTGATTTCGACCACTACAAAGATATCCGTGTCGTTTTTATGGGAACGCCGGAATTTTCATCGACGATTCTCGAACATCTCCTGCACATCCATATCAATATCGTCGCGGTTTACACCCAAATGGACAAACCCGTCGGCCGACAACAAGAACTCCAGGCCCCGGCGGTCAAGGTACTCACCCAAGGCACCGCCTCCATCCCCGTCGAACAACCTCCACAATGGGATGACGCAGCCATAGAACAATTCAAATCATACCAACCTGATCTGGTCATCGTGGCGGCCTATGGCAAGATCCTGCCCAAAAAATTTCTCGAAATTCCCCGCCTCGGCTGCATCAATATCCATACTTCGCTCCTCCCGCGTTGGCGTGGCGCTTCACCCGTGCAAAACGCGCTCCTCGCCGGCGATACGACCACGGGTGTCACGCTGATGCTGATGGATGAGAAAATGGACACCGGTCCGATCATCGACCAAATCACCGTGCCGATCGAGAGTTCGGATACCACACCCACCCTCCTCGACAAACTCGCGCAGGCATCGATTCCACTCCTCGATCAGATACTCCCCCAATGGCTCGACAGAACGCGCACGACAAAACCGCAAAGCGCCGAGGGCATAACCCTCTGTCAGATGATCGAACGCGAAGACGGACGGATTTTTTGGAATGAGGATATCATTGCTCTCGAACGCAAATACCGCGCACTCGCACCGTGGCCGGGATTGTTTTTCTACTGGCAAAAAGATCGCAAAAATCCCCCGCTTCGTATCAAGTTGATCGAGGCATCCTTTCGCCCTGATACACCATCAAATAAACCTCCTCACCCGCTCGGAACGGCGTTTCTGACTCCCGACGAAAAAGCCCTCGCCATCCAGTGCAGTGGAGGTGTGATCATCCCGACGACACTCCAAGTCGCAGGCAAAAAATCCGTGAGCAGCAAGGAGTTCATCTCCGGTTATCCCGAGGCAATCGACACCGTCCTCTAAAATTTATGGAAACTCCTCCGCAATCATCTTCATCCGAACAAAAAGTCATTTTTTTTGGCGCTCTCCTCATCGTCGTGGTCATTGGTTTTTCTTTTTTCCGCTGGTATCGCACCCAACATTCTGCACCGCCTGCCGTCCCGACCGATCAATCAGCCGCTGCTTCACCGAACAAAATCCGACGACCTATCGCTCTGGGTGTCGCTGAACTGCAACAACGACTCAATCAGCCAGGGAACGATAAAAAAACAACCATCATCGATACGCGAACGGCGAAGGACTTTCAGGCGCAACACATCATCGATTCTTTGAATGTCACGAGTGAAACCCTCAACAGCGCTCTCCCCTCGACTCGACCCGATGATTTCCTCGCCGTCCTCATCGGAGATGGCTCCACCGAAAGCATCGCCAATCTGCAGGCGGTCGCCCAAAAAGCTCAGGACGATGGCATCGCAGTGACCGTATTGCAAGGAGGGTTCACTGCTTGGACGAAAGCTTTCGGACGAACTATTTCTGCGGGCGACACTACCTCCCTCGTAGATGCCTCCAAAGTGACCATCGTCAGTCCCGATCAGGCCAAAGCATTACTCGATACATCAGGCGGTTCTTTTGCTGTGCTCGACACGCGATTTCCTGAGAGTTTTCAGGCGGGACATATCCCAGGCGCGATCAATATCCCTCTGGAACAACTCGAAGCGAAACACGCTGAAATCCCACTAGGCAAAAGGATCATCCTCTACAACGATGCTCCGGTTCCCGCCTTCCAATCCGCCGTCCGTGTTTTCGATCTCGGATTCGCCGGCGCTGCCTCGATAGAGGGTGGCCTCGCCGCGTGGCAAGCCAAGGGCTACCCCGTGGAGAAATAAAACTCACAAAAAAACAGACACACTGAGTGCCTGTTTTTTTATTTGAACAAATGTATCAAGATAGCTCCGGCCGTCAGATGATGACACATTTTAGGCTTCGACGACTGCAAGGATGTCTTTGTTGGCGACGATGATGTAGTCCTGACCGGCGTGCTTGATCTCGGTGCCGCCATAACGGGTATAGATGACCGTCTGACCGACCTTAACCGCGATCTTCTCGCTCGTACCGATGGCAATCACTTTGCCCTGCTGCGGGCGCTCGGCGGAAGCGTTTTCAGGCAAAACGATGCCGGTGGCGGTTTTTTGTTCGGGCTTCTCCGGTTGGATCAAGACATAGTTGCGCAGAGGCTGGATAGGGACTTTCATAGCGGGTTTCATTATCGAATTACGATTCATAGCATTCCTATTGTAAGAAAACATTTAGCAATTGTCAAGCCTGAGTGCTAATTGAAAGCGTATTCCCCTGCCAAGAACGACCGAAAAATCGTCGCTGGAAAAACAGTACGCCAAAAAAAATTATCCCGTTCAAAATGAAGCAACCAACTATCGGGGCAAGACTCTGACCACTCAACCACAAAACAAATGAATTGTTTGAACCGAAAAAATGCGCGATCCAAAAAGCATCGAAAAAAACCGCGAGACAAGAAAAAATACCCGCCAAACCGCCGGCCACCACAATCCCTCCACCCGTATGCTCTACGAGAAATCGTTGAGACAGGAAACTTGTGATATACGCACACCAGAGAAGAAAGAGTGCTGTCATCCCGAGAATCCCACCGGAGATGAGGTCGTACATCAGGCCGAGAGCGATCGCCCACCACGCGGTAGTCTTGAAGTCGTGCCGGAGCATCGAGAACAGGGTGACGATAACCAAAAAATTAGGGCGAAACCACGATGAAACGAACAGCGTATTCATGAAAGAAAACTGAAAAACGGCGAGGCAAAGAAAACTAAGAAAGGAAAAAAAGAATTGTTTCATATTTACCAGGAGCGAATGATGTGGACGAAACGGATTTTTTCAAAAGGAATGGTCGGCTTGAGCGTCGCCTGTTGAAACAAATGATCCGGTGTCTGGAGAATCTCCTCAACTGTCCCCACGAGAAGCCCCGATGGCACTCCACCACCCAGACCCGAGGTCGAGACCCGATCACCGATAGCAATACTGTCCGTCTGAGGCACGCGATCAAAGAGAAATCCCAATCCGTAAGCTCCTCGCACTACCCCCTCCGCCTGCGTCGACTCATCCTGTGCGTTGATGGCACTCTCTGGGTGCGTAAGCAACATCACACGAGCATTATCAGATGAGACATCATCGATACGACCAACCAAAACTCCATCACCAATGACAACCGGCATCCCCGCCCGGACACCATCGATACTACCACGATCGACCGTGATCCATCGTCCGAGATCGGTATAGGTTCGCCCGATAACTTCGGCTGACAATTTAACGAAAGCGGTTTTTTGCGATACGCCCAACTGATCGCGCAATGAGATGTTTTCCCATTCTTCTGTGGACAAACGGGCCACCTGACTCTGTAATTGGATGTTTTCATTCGACAATCTGGCATTCTCCGCTTTGAGTGTTCCGATAGAACCGAGTACGCTGAAGGTATCATTTATTTTGAAACCGAGAAACGAGAAAATCCTCTCCACTGGCTGAGCGATGAAGTTCACCGCAAAACGGATTGGCGCCGACACTGACGGCGGGAACATCTGTATCGAAAACAACAAAACTATGGAAATAATTCCCACGAAAACCAATTTTCTTTGTCGTGTCCGTTTGGGATTGACTGCCATACAAACTTTACTAAACTCATTGTCATCCCGGGCTCGACCCGGGATCCAGGTTCAATTGCATTTTTATTCATTCAATTCAACCCAACCTGGATCTCGTCCGCCGCGGCGGATGTGGGATGACAACTCTATAGCTACTTATATTAATCAAATATTATCGTAAGAACGTGTCCTGTTGATCGGCGATCAGCACATCGTGGAGCGTCTCCATATCATCCAGCACAATACCGGTGCCACGCACGACTGCCGTCAAGGGATCCTCCATCAACCGGACGGCAATACCGGTCTGGTTGGCGAGAAGTTTATCGAACCCACGGATCAGACTGCCACCACCCGCAAGGATAATACCTCGCTGCATAATATCCGAGAGCAATTCGGGAGGAGTTTCCTCGATGATGGTCTTGATATTATTGATGATAATACGAATCGACCGAGAGAGTGCCTCACGAACCTGCTCGTCAGTGACGATCACTTCTTTGGGTAGACCACTCACCAAGTCGCGCCCACGCACCGCCGTCGTGAGCGGTTGTGGTTGACGATACGCACTTCCGACCGCGATCTTCACTTCTTCTGCGGTTTTTTCTCCTATCAAAATATTGAATTCATCACGACAATATCGGACGATGTCCTCATTCATTTCATCACCAGCGATACGCAAACTGCGGGCGACCACCACGCCACCCAACGATATCACCGCTATCTCAGTCGTACCACCACCGATATCCACCACCATATTGCCGGAGGCATCGATGACCGGCAACCGAGCACCGATCGCGGCCGCCATCGGTTCGTCGATCAGGAAGGCCTCTCGTGCACCGGCGTTGAGCGTCGCCTCGATCACGGCGCGCTTCTCCACTTCGGTCACACCGCATGGAATACCGATCAACACTCGCGGCCGTCGCAAAAAGGAATATCCATCACTCGTTACCTGACTGATGAAATACCGGAGCATCTGCTGTGTCACTTCAAAATCACTCACAACACCATCGACCAACGGCCGTGTCGCTACGATATGACTCGGCGTCTTGCCGACCATCCGCTTCGCCTCCTTACCGATGGCGAGAATCTGCCCCGTACGCTGATTGATCGCCACGACGGAGGGCTCATTGATTACGATACCTCGCCCACGCACATACACGAGCGTGTTTGCCGTCCCGAGGTCGATACCAATATCATGCGAAAAACGGCCGGAGAGTTTTCCGACCACATCCCGAAAGAATTTTTGAATACGGATATCCCCCATAGAAGTTATTTCTTTTTCACTGGCAGCAACCGAAGACCGAGCAATTGCAATTGTTCCTTTGGTATGGTCATCGGGGCATTCATCAAGAGATCGCGACCCTCTCCCGTCTTCGGAAAAGCGATCACTTCACGGATATTCGGTTCACCTTGGAGGAGCATCAGCAGTCGGTCGATACCGGGAGCAAAACCGCCGTGTGGAGGAGTCCCATATCTAAAAGCCTCGAGCATATGGCCAAATCGTATCTCCTGTTCCTTCTCACTGATACCGAGTAGATTGAACACTTGTTTTTGGATTTCCGGCTGATGGATACGGATACTCCCTGAGGAGAGCTCATACCCATTGAGCACCAAGTCAAACGAAATCGCACGCAGAGACAACAGATCCTCACCCTTCATAAATTTCTCGACATCCTCCTCTTTGATGGAACAGAACGGATGATGAGCGGCAGTCAGTTGTCCGGCATCGTCCTTCTCAAACATCGGGAAGTCCACGATCCAGGCGAAGGCTAATTCGTTCGGATCGTTTTTATTCACCCGCAAATCAGGTTTATCCGAACCGTATTGCTCTATCGAGTCGGCATAGGTAATCCGCGGAAACGGTTGAACGGTCAGTTTTTTCTCCGGAAAAAGCGTTGTGATAAGCTCGAGAAACATCGTCTCAGTATACTGAAGGATATCTTCCTCTGTGACAAATGACATCTCGAAATCCAATTGGGTGAATTCAGGTTGTCGGTCACCGCGCAAATCCTCGTCACGGAAACACCGGGCAATCTGAAAATATTTCTCCACGCCCGCCACCATCAGGAGTTGTTTGAATTGCTGCGGGGACTGGGGCAAGGCATAAAAATGTCCCTGGTCGACTCGCGATGGCACGATGTATTCGCGCGAACCCTCAGGCGTACCCTTCATGAGCATCGGTGTCTCGACCTCGATGAAATCATTGCGATGCATATACTCGCGAAAAAAAGTGATCACCCGATCTCGCACTCGGAGATTTTCTTGCATTCTCTTGGTGCGCAAATCCAGATAGCGATATTTGAGGCGCAGGGACTCGTTAATTTTCTTCGTATCATCGGAAACCTCGAAGGGCAGATCTCTCTCGACTCGCGAAAGGATCGTAATACTCTCCGCTTCGATCTCCACTCGGCCGGTCGGGATCTTGTCATTGTCAGCACTGCCGGGACGATCCTTCACCTTACCGATAATCTCGACGACATATTCGTGGCGCAGCTCCTTGGCGATATGATAGGCATCACTCGCATCAGGAATAACCACGACCTGCACATACCCAGTCCGATCGCGAAGGTCGAGAAAAATGAGTTTGCCGTGATCACGACGCGTGTGCACCCAACCGCATAACCGCACCTGCTGTCCCAATAATTGTACGCTCTCCTCAATGAGTGTCCGTTGCATATATCGCTCGTTAATTATTTTTTCTGTGTAATGAGTCGGCCCACTTCCTTCAACAATTCACTCGGTGTTAAACGAGTCTTCAGAAAACAACTGTCGGCACCCAGATTCTTCGCTTCAGCAAACTGAGCATCATCAACAGAAGCTGAAAACAAAATAATCGGGGTGGCGCTATTGATAGAGCTCTCGCGAACCAGCCGGATAACATCCAGACCATTCATCTCGCGTATCGCCATATCGGTCACCACCATATCAAATGGTTTTTCCACCGCCGCCTGGACAGCGTTCATCCCTCCATCCAGATAGGTCACCGAGTAACCCTCTTTCTCCAATTGACCACCGAACATATCGCAAAACACCGCTTCATCTTCGACAAACAAGATGTTTTTGTTTTTCGACTCCACTGCCGTCCCGTCAGATGCGCGCAGGGCGTGTTTCTTCTGCTCCTCGAACTGCCGCAAAAATCGGGAGACCTCGGCCACCAATTGCGACGGCGAAAATTCTGTCTTCGGAACAAAACCATTGGCGCCAAGCTGCAGCGCTCGATCCCGATCAGATTTCTCACTCAAATTGCTGAACATTACGACTTTCAAGTCCTTATCGTACTCGGGTTTGGTGCGCAACTCCTCCAACACCTCCATACCGTTCATCTCCGGCAACACGATATCCAATAACACGAGATCATACTTGTTCTCCTTGGCTTTCTGCAAAACGGCATGCCCGCTCTCCGCCAGGTCTGCATCGATACCCGAAGCCTTAAACTTCGTCATATAGACTTCGGAAATCATCGGATCATCTTCCACAAGGAGAATCTTTGCCATAAATGCAATACATTAATTATTTTTTTTAACTTTTTCCAGGAAAATAAACAGAAACTGCGCTTCTAAAAAATCGAAAAGCGCTTCTAATAAAGCATTCTCAGTATAAGCCAAAAAGCCGAAAAAAGCAACAAAATGTTTGGAGCCCCGAATTCATCTCCTTGATTGAAGGTATCATGATGAGTTTACATCAAAAATATGCTATGATAAGCAAATAAATATTCTAAATCTATATGTATATGATAAAAATCTACTACAGAAATCCTCAGGCTCCAAAACCCAATCAACCACTTATACCGTCTATACACGGTGTCATTATAAATAATTCCCACGAAATCCTTCTTCATAAAAGAGAAGATAGTCCCATTTGGGCAATTCCTGGCGGAAAAATTGAACTCGATGAGTCGATTGAGCAGTGTCTCAAGCGTGAAATGCAAGAAGAGCTTGGAGTCAAAGTCTCCACAGAACGATTGCTTGGTGTCTATACCGATCCATCTTACATTCTTGCTTTGGGCGATACGGTACAAAGAGTTTTCCTCATAGTATTCCTCTGCACCATTGCAAACGGAGAACTTAAACTCACGAATGAGACTATGGAATATCGCTGGTTTACAAAAAAAGATTTATCTACGGTTGAAACATTCCCACTCGTCAAAGAGATAATAGATCAAGTGTTTGATGACACAAAAACAGTTTTTTTCGATTAAAAAGAGGCATGTACTTTTCAATACATGCCCCGTTAGACTCCTTGCAAATCGTTGTTTATTGCTAATTAATATTGGATATTGGCTCCCGCTTTTTCAATACGTTCGACAAGATCCAAAAGCGATAGAAATTGATTACCGCACAATTCCTTCGCTTTTTTTATATACCCCTCTGCCAAAGAGCGTGATGTTTCAATGGATAAACGCTTTCCTTCATTCGTAGAAATATCCCACCCATTAAAATGAGCTAAACTGACAGGCAATGACCAATAGCCATTTTTAACATCATCATCAATCTCTCGCATATCATCAAATAGCTGACATGTCAAACCATAGCATTTTGCAAGACCATGGTATCAACAGCAATTGACAAAATATCGCTAAAATTCAAAAAAAATCCTTACGCCACGGGGACCTCCACGATGAAGGTTGAGCCTTTGCTGCCATTCTCGATATGCCCACCGGGGAGGAAAAATCGTGCATTCCCCTTAGCTCGACACAAAACCATTTTATCGCCCTGCAGCAAAATTGCTCGGACGATGGGATGAATCTTGGATTGTAGTACAAAGAAGGTTTGCATAAAAATGAGTGTTAACTTTTTTTCGCAATAGCCTGAATACAATTAAAACATAAAAAAACTTTGTGCCAGATGGTTTCATCGTAACACAAAGTCTAAACTCGACAAGACCATTTCCCCTAGCCGAGTGTTCCTTTCGGATATGATCCGAGAAATTGCATGGGTCTAAGAGACAATCCCAGTGCATTAAAACCATCCCATGCCCGACTCACCGCTTCATCCGTGATATGTCCTCCTACCTCTATCATCCAGGTGTACTCCCATCGTTTTCCAAAAATGGAAATGGGGTACATAAGAAGGATATTTATTTTCTCACTGGCAAACACATCAAGCGTATCCGCCAGACCACCTGGACGTGCTTGATCAAGATTCACCAAAAAACATGTCTTGTCATCCCCTGTCTTCCGCGCGTGCTGTTTTCCTAAAATGAAAAACCTCGTTGCAGAGTTGACGTGATTGGTGACGGACTCGCTTTCCAGATACTTGAGATTGCACTCATCGATAGCCTCCCTTGAGGCAAGTGCGGCCACCGACGCATCGTCCCGAGCCCTAATTGCAGCAACTCCGGTAGAAGAACATGTCTCGGTAACGATTCCTCTCCGGAAAAGTTTTCCAACAAAATAACTACATTGCCCAAGTGCCGATGGATGCGAAACAACCCTCTGAACACCATTGTAACTCCCGGTTTGATTGGCGCAGTACATTCGTATTGGTAGGATAACCTCCCCCCAAATCTTAAGTCCGTAATGACCATCAACCCTCTCGATAGAACGAGCCGTCTCCGGAACCACGCCATCGAGAACATTTTCAATGGCAACAACTCCGCACGACACTTCGGATCTTCCGACTTTCTCGCAAACCTCCAGGTGAGTCCTGCAACCGATTGGAACAATATCCCTATCACCAAAAAACTTCCTCATGGCCTGATAACCGAAAGTCTGATTATCATTCCCAAGATACGCAACCTTCTTTTTACTCATTGCAATCACCCCTTTACCTTAAAATAACCTCAAACAATGTTTACCAACACATACTGCTTCTTCCCCTTCCGAAGAAGAATCTGTGTACCCTGCGAAAAAGGAATCTTTTGATCCAAACTGCCACCCACTTGCTCTCCCTCCACATAAATACCTCTTTGCTTTATGGAACGACGTGCATCGGATTTAGACATATCCAATCCGGAAAGATAGACCAAATCAACCAAAACCAAATCGCTTTTTTTCAACTCCTCGAAAGGAATGTTTATTTTCGGCGCGCCATCGGCAAGTGATGGATCTTTATCTCCGGAAAACAACTTTCGAGAGGCATCTCTTGCTTGTTTCGCAGCAAGAACTCCATGGGCGATAGCCGTCGTTTCCATAGCCAAAACATCTTTAGCATTTCTCAATAAATCAATATCATCTCCAATGTGTTCACAAAGAGATGTTACTTCTTCAAATGAAAGAAATGTGTACAGCTTCAAAAATCGCTCCACATCCTTATCTTCCGTGTTGATCCAGTATTGGTAGTACTCATACGGCGAAGTACGTGAGGCATCAAGCCATACAGCACCAGCTTCCGTCTTCCCCATCTTTTTCCCGCTTGCGGTCGTAAGGAGTGGAAATGTCAGACCATATACCTCACGAGCGTTCTTCCGACGCACTAACTCCACTCCTGCGGTAATGTTACCCCATTGATCGTTGCCTCCAAGTTGAATCGCACAATTCTTCGTGCGAGCAAGATGCAAAAAGTCCCAAGCCTGAAGAATCTGGTAATTAAACTCCAGAAACGAAAGCCCTGACTCCTGCTCAAGTCGCATACGGCATGATTCCGACCGAATCATATCATTAACGCGAAAATATGTCCCCACTTCCCGGAGAAACTCAATATATCCCATGGGAAGGAACCAGTCCGCATTATTGACAACCTCTCCTTTTGTTCCATCAAGGGAAAGAAAGGAGGAAAGTTGCCGACGAATGCCGTCTATGTTAACAGCTATTTCTTCAGGTGTCAGCATTTTACGCATATCCGTTTTACCGCTCGGATCACCTATATAAGCCGTCGCACCACCAACCAAAGCTAGAATATGATGTCCAGCTCTCTGAAGGTGCGCCATGGCCATAATTGGAACCAGACTACCAACATGCAAGCTGGATGCCGTCGGGTCAAACCCCGCATAAATGACGGCCGGACTCTGTAAAGCCTTCTGTACACCAATCTCGTTCGTACACTGAGCAATAAAACCTCGCTTACTGAGTTCTTTAAAGATGTTCATAATATCACCTCTTGTTAAATGACAATTTTTGTAATGAGTACCAACTAAGTTAATAGCATTGGCACTTGAGTTTAGTATACGCATCATTTTCGTTTTCTGTCAAATTCATCTTGACAAAGTGTCTCATTTAAAGGTACACTCTTGGCATGGAGATACTGACACTTAGAAATACTTTAGTTGGGTATTTATATGGTTATTGTAGCTTAGATACATGAGTCTTGTTTAAGATGCTGAAAAATACTTCAACTTCTCAAACTGGTCTCATTCAAGACTAGTTTTCTTTAAAATTCAAATCAAATTAAGGAGGCTGTACATGAAAAAACTTCTACTGTTCACTGGCCTACCGGGCGTGGGGAAATCAACCATTTCCAGTGAATTCAGCAAAAAAACGAGCGCAAGAATTGTCGAACTTGACGACTTTAAAAAGACCGACATTAACCCAACCCTTGTCAGAAGTCAAATAGATCCACCTGAACTCAGATGGATCTATTACCAAAAAGCTCTACTCTATGTCTTTGAACTTTTTGATCAAAGACTACCGATGATAATAATGGATGAAGTGTTTCATTTGCATTCACTCCGTACTCGGCTGGAAACTCTTTGCATGGGTCAACATGTGCAAGTGCTGTGGATTGAAGTACGTTGTCCATACGAGGTAGTCGAAAAACGACTGTACTCAACAAGAAGAGATGGCCATATCCTTTCAACTGAAGAAACACTAAGAATGCACCTTCGGTTTAAAGCTGTTTTCGAAGAGTTTTCTATTCGTAGTCAAAACCATATCATTATTAATAATGAAAATATCAACGATATCGACTTAGCGATAGAGGCTATTTTGACAAAAGTTAAGGCGAATAGTCAGCCTGAACCATCACTATAAGCTGATGAGAGCTCTTCCTCTGCACAGATCATTAGACTAGCATAATTTGCATGCTAGTCTTTTTTTTGCTAGCATTCTCAATAGAATAGAAAAAATAGTTTAAATAACACAGATAAAATAGTGACAAAATAAAACTTCCAAAAAAAGCTACTATTTTCTCATACACTATGAAAGCATTATTTATTTGCAAAAACAATCAATTCCGTAGCCAAATGGCCGCTGCAATATATAACCAGCTCACGAATACAACTGACGCCGATTCCGCCGGTACCTATGTCGGCTCCAGCGACGAACCGGAAGGGGTTATTATCGAGACTCGTTTCCGTTCCCCTGATTTTTTTGAGATCATGGAGAAAAATGGTATGTATATACGGAATCATCGTACAAAAAAACTTGTACCACACATGGCAGAAAACGCTGACGTTATCATTTCGATGGCAGAAGAACCGTATATTCCGGATTTTTTGCGTGATAATGAAAAAGTGATATGGTGGAAAATAGAAAATCCTTCTTTCGCTACGCGCGAGATTTCAAAAAAAACATATGATCAGATCAAAAAATTGGTCGAAACGCTTATCTCGTCTTATCCAGTCATTCAACGATAAAAGCTACTACCGATAAATCGCAATAACTTGCCAGATGATCAATTCATGCAAAATATTGAACTACTTCCTACCTTATTACATTACGCCACGGGGACTTCCACGATGAAGGTTGAGCCTTTGTTACCATTCTCAGCAGGCCCAAAAAATACCTATTTCTTCTCCAGCAACTCCACTAAAGATCCCGAAACTTTCAAAGGCTTCCACTCCACTTTTCCTTTGTTATAAGACACCTTTTGAATACCGACATCTTTTTTCGATTTCAGAACTTCGTATTGGTTACCTCGAATGACAATCGCCGAATTATCATCCAGAGCCAATGCTATCCCGGGAGTTCGTTTCATGATTGCTTTCATCCCCGACTCGCGAAGATTCTTCTCGCGAATATGGTGTGGACTGAGTGTCAGTGGTACCAGTCCGAGCCCTGTGATTCTTATAAGGATCTCTTGCTGTTTTCCGTTTTGCATAAACCTCCGCGAGTCACTCGAGCCATACCGAAACCAGCAAATCGCTCCAGCGCTCAGACCGGATAAGATAATTCCCTTCTCGTAGGCTTGGCGTAACATTTTGTCTACACCCAAATTTCGCCAGATACGCAACATGCGAAGTGTATTGCCGCCACCGACATAGACAATATCAGTAGAAAAAATCTTCTGCTCGATTTCTTTTTTGGAAAGCTTTTCCTTCACAAGATACAGTACATCGGTTTCACAGCCAAGCTTCTTGCCATACACATTCTGAAAAGTCTCCCAGTATCCGACGGCATCATTGCTCGCCGTCGGAATGAAAAGCACTTTGGGATGTTTCTTGTCGGCCAACTTCACAATCGCCCGATCAGTCGAAAGCGTGTCCAAATCCTTCAATTCTCCTCCCCCGATGGCAATGATGGTTTTCATAAAGATGTCTGTTGACTCTTTTCTGTAATAGCATGAGCGATTCTTACTAATTCTTGTTCACTCACTTTGGAAAACTGACTCAATAACTCCCAAAACTCCGGGTCTTTTTCTTTGATAAATGGCAACGCTTGCGCCGGGGGCAATGGCCAGAGGTTTCGTTTTTCAAACCAGACTCGAATAAAAGCTTCATAGGCGATGCCGGTGTAATAGAAACACACTTCAGGATTATCTTGATACTTCTCCAACTTTCCAACCCACCGATCTAATTTTCGTAGTCGTTCTTCGCACCCGGCCGAATATGCCACTCTCGATCCTTTCTCGTACACCTCTTTGGTTCGTTTGAGGATCGTATCGAAAACTCCCTCGGTATCGTCAAATAATACCTCTACCGGCAACACTGGACTGTATGGATTGGTGAAGATCCATCCTTCCGGTTTCGGCCATTCGTGAAAAGTAATATCCAATTCTTGATCATTCCATTTCGAAATACCGCCAACACCTTTGGTCTTACAGAAAAGAAACAAATCCCAATCGCTGTCCGCGGTATATGTTCCGTTTGCCCGAGAGCCGGCCAATACAATGACATGTGGATGATATTTTTCTTTGAGAAAATCGACAAGTTCTTGATTCATAGAAAGATAATATCAAAAGATACTCTAATATAGGTAATTATAGCACATGACGAAACCCCGTTTCTCTTCTCCAAAATATACAAAAAAACCGAGTTTCCTTTCGAAAACTCGGGGTAAGACTTTGATTCAAGTCAATGTTTTTTCTTATTAGCGGAGCTTACTTTTCAAGTTCCGCGTTCATTTTCCTCAAGAAACTAACCAGGTCGTGAGTTGATGCATCGACGAATTCCGGAGCTTGTTCATGCTCTTCGCCTGTGTGCAAATCCACAAAACTCGGTTTCGGCCGCAAACCATTTCCAACAAGAATCGTTCTTGAACCGAAATCGCTCATGACCCGTAAGCTAGAAACAATATCGTCAAACATTGCCACCTGCCCTGGTATCAAATCCAAGCTGCGAAATAAACCTTCATATGCTTCGATTTCGGGTTTTCGGATAAAGCCATTGTCCTCGACGGTAAAGACTATATCAAATATCTCAACCAAATCAAGCAACTTTATGGCTCGATGAGTAAAACTCCTATTGGAATTAGTGAAAACAATCAACGGAACTTTTTCTCGTAGCCGTTCAAGTTCGAAACGAAGTCCCTGACGCACTTCCATCCTAGTAAGATCAAGTTCGTCATACATATCTCGAAGGAATGTTTCCGGATCCACACCATGATGCCTGTGTAATCCGAGAACGCTCGATTTGTATTTGGCTCGGTATCCAGCAAGAGTGCGTTTAGCTTCTTCGATAGAAACATCCAACGCTAGCGCAGCGTGTCGAACCATTAATGGTCGCAACTGCTGTTCTATTCCGGCATTTGACTCGTAAAGCGTACCGTCAAAGTCGAAAACAAGTGCCCTTATCTCACCAACACAAACCAATGTCGAAAGACTTTTTATTTTACTACTCATAGTACCTCCTATTGGATTCAAATCCCCACCTGACGCAAAGCTTTGAGCAGTGTATCAGCGGACTCAAAACGCGAAGTCGGATCGGCAATCAAACATCGTTTGATAATTGCTTGTAGTCGTGCTTCGCATTCATTGACCGGCTCAGAAAAAATCCGCAAGCGATTTTCCGCAACCGCCTCCAGCTTTTGCCGAAATGGTATTTGCGCCATAGTCCCCGAACCGTAGTCAACTGCCGTTTCGCCCGTATACACGAAGTGAAAAAGCGCACCCAGGGAATAGATTTCAGCGAGAACACCGTATTCAATCGTCTCGCGTTCTTCTAACATTCCCCGAGCGATTTCCGGAGCAGCAAAATGTACGAATCCCCCTTTGTAAGGAAGGTTGTGTCCACCGATTCTCCGAGCTAAACCCCAATCCAACAAAATCACACAATCGGAATCTTTCTCGAACAAAACATGTTGTGGCTGAACATCGCCGTGTAGAAAGCCTTTGTGGTGAACTTCCGCATAAGTCTCTACAATGGAAACAAACAGTCGCAGTAATTTTGAACAAACCTTGTTTTGATCCAAAGTCCGAATCCTCGCTCCTATTGTCGATGCCGTCTCGCCATCAATCCATCGCAGAAGTAACCATGATCCGTAAGTCGCATCTTCTCCGTGATCCACATATTGCTCGCCTGCCAATTTTCCAAGCTCTTGCAATACGCTGGCTTCACGGCGAATGAGTTCGCCTCGGTCATAGGTATCTTCAACGCTCGGGTCACAGCTCTTCAAGGCAAAAACCTCCCTATTTCGACAAACCTTCAATACAAACGAACCGCGACGGTTCGCAATAGTCTCAATCACCTCCAAACCGAGCGACTCGGCAAAAGCATTTAATGTCTTCATTGTGTTACCTCTCTTTTTTTTGCCCCTATAGAATAAAGGCATTGATACAAATCAAACGACTCCAAAATTCTGCGGCACACTGCGAGTAAGTCTTCCGTCGTTTCGCAATGAGATTGAATTAAGCGACATAATTCATCGCTTCTCTCAACATCTTCAAAAACAAACTGCCCACTATCTTCTGCGGCGATCAGTGTATCCAGCAACTCCGGAGCTTTCGTAAAAAACGCCGGGTCGCGTTGCTTAACTGACCCACGAATGGAAAGCATATGGTATGGCGGGGACGGTATAGGAATAGAATCCCGTGACATTGCCTCTTCGCTTTTCCAAAACTTACCAAAAAGCACTCCTGCTTGAGTGTACCGGACTTTAAGCAACCAATGAGGCCACCCGAAAAGTTCAGCGCCATCAACAGAATCTTCGCTTTCGAATCGAAAAATGATATTCTCACAAACCAAAGCGCGTTGTTGTAATGGCACTTCCGCTCTTGCACGACGTAAATTCTCCGTATGCAGAAGTCCAATACAAAACATTAATGCCTAAATCTGCTCTATATCGCCATTCCCCAATTCATACACACTGTACGAAGTCAATCCTCGCGTTGCAGATGGCTCAAGAAACGGACAAAACTGACTTTCTATCGCAGCAATATACGCCTCAAATCCTGGTAACTGCGGTACAAATAACGATCGAAAAATATTCATCGTTGCCTCCAATAAAACAAAAACGAGGAGGGGCCTTGTTTTCCCCTCCTCTCAACAAAGTTAAACTAATGCCTGATAAACGTTGATCAGGCGGCCTTTTTCTTGGTAATGCCAGGTGTACAATCCCACGACATACGCACTTCGCCGGTTTGTTCGTAATGAGCGAGTGCCTCGTCGTCAACCGAATCATCCGGTCTCACGAACCATGGAAGCGGGAGTTTGCCAAAGCGAGACTCATACACGCTAACCCAGTCGAGTAAACCATTGCCAGAGCTTTTAAGATGGGCGACCTCCATCTCGATACCGAGATGGAGGTCAACTAAATCCCTCAGCTCTTGCGGTTTATCTAGCAAATCATGCCAAGCGCTATCAACAACGCATTTCGGCATCATTGCTGACTTACCGCCAGTTTTAAGACGATACTCCGCAGCTACCTCAAAAAATCGGCCAAGCTCAGTGAGAATCAGGGAGCGTTCAGCTCCCGTAATAATTTTTTGTGCCATTGAAAACCTCCAAAGAACATGTTCCGGTCGGAAATGACCGTGAGTTAACGATAGCAGAAAGACTAAGAAGTGTCAATACCAAAAGACTCAACCTCAACAACTCTTTTACATTTACGCCACGGGGACTTCCACGATGAAGGTTGAGCCTAGGCCGTCGCCTTTGGACGCCACCCAGATCCGGCCACCCATCGCTTCGATCATCTGCTTGCCGACATAGAGGCCGAGATGGTCTTCTTAAAAAGCGGTAACGACGAAGATTTTTATACAAGAATGCTAACGATACGATTAGGCACAGATATAAACTTTTTCGGTTCTTTATTCAAAAGGTATTTCTGAACATCTTTATTACTCAAAACAATTTTCCTAAGGCCGTCTCCGTCCATATTCATAGGAATAGTCATTCGCAAACGAATCTTTCCATTAATTTGAATGGGCAATATAACACTGTTCCGGCGAATCAAGTCTTGCCTTACCTCCGGCCACGCCGAAATATGTATTGACTTTTCATTACCTGCCATTAACCAAATTTCTTCAGCTATATGAGGAGCGAAAGGTGCCAGTAAAGAAATAAACAAGCTAAAATCCGAGATAGTTAATTCCGTTTCTTGTATTTCATTTAAGCACATCATAAGGCTTGAAATAGCCGTGTTGAATTTAAAACCCTCGATGTCATCACCTACTTTTTGTATTGATTTATGAATAGCCGCAACTGACCTTAAATCCGAATGCAGAGCGTTCTTTTTTATAACCAACTGCGAAAGCTTCCAAACTCTCTCCAAAAATCGTCGTGCCCCGATAAGTCCCTCGTCATTCCAAGGAATTGGTTTCTCAAAAGGACCTATAAACATTTCATAAAGACGGAAGGTATCCGCGCCAACCTCTTTTATAACATCTTCAGGGCTTCGGCTATTACCTTTTCTTTTTGAAATTTTTGATCCATCTTCTGCAAGAATATAACCAAGAAATTCCAATCTCTCAAATGGTTCAGGAAAATTAACCATACCAGCATCTTGCATCACTTTGTGCCAAAACCTGGCATAAATCAGATGTGCGACAGCATGATCAGCACCAGCATAAACATTCACTGGGCCCCAGTACTGCGCAAGCTCCTTCGAAAAAGGCACATCCTTGTTCTCTGGATCCATATAACGAAGCCAGTACCAAGAAGATCCTGCCCACTGAGGCATAGTATTGGTTTCCCTGCAAGCTGGTATCCAACCTAACTTGTCTGGATGATTCGAAATCATGCCTGTTTTTGGATCGATAAAGGTATTTACCCACTCATCAATACCGGCTAACGGTCCTTCCAAGGCACCTGTTGGTTGATACGAATCTACCAATGGCAGACGCATTGCATCAAGAAATTCTGGTATAACAGGGACAGCAAAATGCTCTACTGCGTCGTCAGCAGTGTAAACAACCGGCTCACTTGGCAGCCACTCACCAATGGGGCCTTTAGATAACTGCTCATAGTTTGACCGACCTTGAATCCAAACAATCGGAAAAGGCTCCCCCCAAAAACGCTGGCGAGAAAATACCCAATCACGAATCTTATAGCATTTCCGAATATTTGCACCGACCATCTTAGAAATTATTTTTCGAGTCTCATTAATAGTTTTGCCATTCAAAGATTCAGCACTCACCATCACATCATTCGCGATGATACTATTTTTTTCTAAACCAAGGGATTTTTCCATATCACTATCGCGCTCATCTTGAGCGGGGACAGCCATAATTGCCCCTGTACCATATGATGCTAAAACATAATCGGCGATCACAACTGGCATTTCCGTCCTCGTGAAAGGATTTGTTGCGGTGACGCCTCCAACGATAATACCTGTTTTATCGTTCATCGACTGCCTTTCGAGATTTGTCTTTTGGCTACTCAGTAGAACATATTCGTTGATTTGTTGAGCATTCGTCGATAAAACAGTAATTTCTTTAACAAGTTCACTTTCCGGAGCGATAACCAAAAATGTTGCTCCTGGTAAAGTTTCAATCCTCGTAGTAAAAACCGGGATATCAATATTTACATTGGTTAAAAAACTAAATTCATAACCCTCGCTCCTACCAATCCAATTTCGTTGAGCATTCTTCACTTTATCCGGCCAATGAGGTAGCAAATCCAAATCATCAATAAGCCGGTCGGCATACTTTGTAATGGCAAGTATCCACTGACGCATGGGTCTTTGAAATACAGGGTGTCCACCTCGTTCACTTTTACCGTCAACAATGTCTTCATTCGCCAGAACAGTGCCTAGATTTGGACACCAATTCACTGCCACAGTATTATTCATCGCTAGTCCTCTCCGAAAAAACTCCAAAAATATTCGCTGAGTATGGACATAATACTTGGGATCGGTTGTGTTAATCTCTCGCGACCAATCGTAACCAAGCCCAAGCATGATCAATTGAGATTTAAACTTTTTGATATTTCTCTCAACGGTAGCAGATGGATATTCTTTGTTTTCGATTGCAGTTTCTTCAGCGGGCAGACCAAAAGCATCCCAACCCATCGGATGGAGAACGTTAAACCCGCTCATCCTTTTAAAACGAGCATACACATCGGTCGCTACGTATCCCCGAGGATGACCAACATGCATAGAGCTTCCGGAAGGATAAGGGAACATATCAACGACAAAGCAAGGTGATTTACTCGTCGAATTATCCGAATGATAAATTGAACTATCTTTCCACGTCTCTTGCCATTTCTTTTCAAAACTCGCTGGATTAAATTCCATATATATGCTACTGTACAATTACACATTTATATACTATTGCAAAATGCCTTGTTTTGCAAGGGTTAGAGTGCCTTTTCAATAATACATTTTAATAAATTACATATGAATTTAAAGCAAGCAAGATGGGCAGACTTCAATGAAACAACATTGCATATTGCTTCCTTCGAAGGACAACAGCCCATTCAAATGAAGCACAGCGATGGGACAGCATTACCCCTACTCGTAGACGATTCAAAATCTAATAAATTTGGAGCGGATATAATTAGATTTGCGCCAGGAAAAGGAGTTTCGCTTCACAAACACATAGGAGCGCACATTCTTATGGTCACGAAAGGAACAGGCACTCTCGTATACGGAGATGAACGACATCCAATGTTTGCAGGAATGATTTATTTGGTTCCATCGAATATTCCACATGCAATCGAGGCCATTACCGAATTGGTTCTCGTGGCGATTGGTAATGATCATAAACCTGCCAACAGTGAAGATCGCCTTAGCCTTATTGCAAATTAAAAAAACAACAGATAACGGATATGGCATTTAACTTGCAACTCTTTAAACAGCATTTGCAAAAAGCAGAGCTAGTAATGCTAGAAAACGAAATCAAGGGTTCCTTAACGTACCTGACTTATGGATTAGAGGTTAAACAAAAGCTCTACTCTCTAGCCATAAATCTTCTGAGAGCAGAGGGCTTCTCAGAGATAAAATTAACAGACATTGTCCTGAAATCAGATATAGAAAAACTAGATTTCATAGCACCCATATCAAAAAATTATTTTTCCATCACTGGGACTGATTTTTCGATGGCAGCGGGGCATGAGGTACCATTTTATTTATTTCTGAAAAGGTATTTAAAACACACACCTTCTTTCATATCTCCGATGAGACTTTTCCATTTCGGTTCAGTTTTTCGTTTTCCAAAAAATACAAAGTTTCCCTTTAATCTCGGTGAACGAAGATCTTTCTTAGAAAATTATATAGTTTACAAAGATGAGCAAGATAGTGAAAAATATCTAGATCAAGCAATTTGCTGGAATAGGAACTTAATAAAAGAGGTTCTCCATATTCCATCAATTGAAGTCGAACGCCCTCTAATAACGAATAAACCATTCTCTCGAAAAACAGTCTGTATTGATTCAATTACTCCCCTGGGGATTACTGTTATAACAGGCATGTCTTATTGGCATGACGATATATTTACAAAAATATTTGAAGTAAAGTATAAAAATCAACGGACAAACAAAAACATATTAGCCCATACAATACATTTTGGAGTCAGTGATCATTTATTCTTCTCATATCTACTGAACTCTCATGACGGACGAGGCTTCCGCCTCTTTAATAAACTTGCTCCATCTCAAATTTCAATCATACTTGATAAAAATTTAGGTACTGCCTGTAAAGAAACTAAAGCAATAACTAGCTATTTGAAACGAAAAAACTATTCTTTTACTACAAATTCAATTGCTCGAAAGAAATTGAATACATGCATTGAGAAAGATATTATTAAAGGTATCCCACTCGTCATCACGATACTACATGAAAAAGAGTACGTTGATGTGTCCCTTAGATATAGAGGCGATACCTCTCCACAAAAAATTAATCTTCACACCCTTGAAACGATAGATTTATTGCTCGAAAAAAATGATAGAGATATTACAGACGCCTTAAAGGAAAAAGAGCGGGATGGCATTGTTGATTGCACATCATTAACGCAAGTGAGTGATGTTCTTACCCAGGGAAAAGTTTGCAAGGTATACTTGCAAAATAATAATACCTCTGTAAAAAGTTTTGAGTCTCAGATCCTTTCAGGCGAAATACTCGGGTTTAGTTCAAGTGAGCAAGAAGGGCCAGATATCTTAGCAAACAATCCTGTATCTACGATTGCATATATCTCAAGGAGATCCTAGAGCACAGATCTCTTTCCAGAGTTTCATTGGTATTAAAACTTTTTTACTTTTCTTATTTAAGTTATATAGCCTATCACTATGCATGCCAGGAATTTTATCAGTTGTTATTTGATTCTCAATATTGCCAAGCATGCCATCAAGCACGCTATTTTGACCAAAAACGTTCCTCTTTATAGTTAGAAAAATCAAATCGCCAGCTTTAGTTTCATTCTGAGATATCAAAGTGGTTAAAAATTGAATCAATAGCATAAATGAATACTGTCTAAATTCAGACTTATTTTTCAAACTTTGGAGTATTGAGCCTGTAAATAAATCATTGTTATCAAATAACTGATCTATCTGATTGGGCGTACAATTGTCAGCAGTACGATATTTTGTTTTATCGAAATTCACAAGACCATATTTTCCTGCAAGCAACTCGCCAAAAGACCCTTGCGCGGTAGTGATATCGACAAGAAAAACTTTTTTTCGTCCATACGAGAATCCAGCGGCAAACGGGTTTGTTCCAAACACCTTACTTTTTCCATCAGTAAGCTTGACTAAGTTTGGAGTTGTTCCAAATATAAAAACTATGTTCCCTTTCAGCAATTTTCTAATATAATAGCCGAGAACGCCTGTAGGAAATATATTCTTCCCTACAGCAATATGAAAATCATTGCAAGCGATCTTTTCAACTAAATAGGAAACAATCTCAGCCGCCGCCAGATACCCGATAGAATCCGAGCAATCAAAATATGTCAAAAATTTATTAATTTTTTGTATACTTGGCTTTTTGTGAACACGGGTCTCTTTCTTTAAAAGCCAGGGCAACCTTACTAAACCATGAGTCCACTTTTCGCAAAGTTCAGCATAAAAAAGCTGATCGAATATCTCATTCGCCTCAATATTAGAAACCGACAAGCCACCGCAAAGCCTGCTAATACAGACGTGCTTAAGCAGAGATACATCAACTTCTATTAGATTCTTAGCAATTTTCATATTCGCATTTTAACCATTTTTCAAAATCGGAATAATCACCGCCAAGAATGACTTTATCTTTTGCTTTTCTGAGAAGAAAATTTATAAGAGTTGTCCTATTTTTAGCATCACCATCAAGATTCAAGTCAAATATTGTATCACCAAATATTATCGGAGAAGAAATTTTTTCACTCGCAGCTTGTTGGATCACTCGAAGAATAAAATCTTCATCGACAATTTTCGACCCTGCTTTATGAGACTGATTGCCAAAATTAAGTACGATAATTGTAAAATTTCCACTCTTTAGCTGAGTATAAATCCGATCAGTCGTATATTTTGATAAGTTTACAAAAACCTTACTTCCAATAGGTTCATTCAAAACCTGAGTCTTTAAAACAATTGCCTCTTTGAGTTTTTTCCTGATAAAATTAACTGCTTTCGGAGAGACATTATCATACTGATTGCCTTGAAATATTCTTCCTTGAGTATTTATAATTACTTGTTCGGTCGCAATCAGTTTCCAGCCTATCTTTAAAGCATTCGAAATAAAGACACTCTTCCCTGAACCGCTGGAACCCACCGCAATATACAAGCTGCCTTTTAAAGGGTGAATAACAGCAGCTGCATGCAAAACACTGGCACGCCCCGAGTATTCAAGTGTGTGCAGGATAAATCTATGAATTAATCCTTTATTACCAAACAGTCCAAATTGCTGATTGTATTTTTCAGAAAACATTGGACTAATATTCCCGGATATCTTCAGCTCCCTACTCAAAGTGGTAACATTAAGCCTTTTGCTGTTCCTTAGGATGGATATGGTAAAAGCGTTTCTCCGCGGAACTTTATCTTGAATCAAATAATTAACGTGCAAATTATAAGGTTGAGGATCAAATAATAGACTGTGTACATCAAAATTTGAGACAATCTTATAATTAATATTGGCTATTGAAAATTCCTCCTTGAATAATTTCATACAAATTCTCTACGAATATCGCATTATACCTGAATTTGCTTTAGATGCTATCACCTATCAACAACAATATCTCACTAAATATTCACCAACAACAAAACGTTGAACCGCTTCCTATTTTTTCTCCTCACGCCACGGGGACCTCTACGATGAAGGTTGAGCCTAGGCCGTCGCCTTTGGACGCCACCCAAATCTTGCCACCCATCGCTTCGATCATCTGCTTGCCGACATAGAGGCCGAGACCGGTACCATTGGCATGGAGGCGGCTCGTGTCCTTACCTCGGGAAAACTTTTGAAACAAGTTATGCATTTCATCAGGCGGAACACCAATGCCGGTGTCGGTCACTCTCACCTGAATTTTTTTCTTCTCTGCGAGCAACTCGGTCTTGATCGTCACGCCTCCCTCTTTGGTATATTTGATGGCGTTGTCGATGACATTGGAGAGGACTTCGCGGAGTTTGCTCATATCGATCATAGCAAGTGGCAATGGTTTCTTAGGCAGATTCATCTCGAACGCTAGGCCCTTTTGTTTGGTGATAATGCGGAATAACGCGTACAGTTCCTTGAGAACATCCTCAATCGGGGTGGGCTCGATATGATATTCGAGGCGGCCGGACTCTATACGAGAGAGATTGAGGAGATCCTCCACGAGATGGACGAGTCGTTCGTTGGAAGAATACACTTTATTGAGAGCGTCTTCGATCTTGGGTGGTGGTGGGCCATATACTCCCTCGAGGATGAGCGAGATGAATCCCTTGATGGCGGTAAGTGGCGTGCGGAGCTGGTGCGAGGCGATAGAGATGAATTCCGATTTGGCGGTATCGAGCTTGCGGAGTTTCTCATTGGCAATAGCAAGAGCATCGGTCATTTTCTGGAGTTGTTCTTGTCTTTTTACTCCCTCCTTCACGGATCGAATGAGAATGAACCCAGCGACAATTATCAATACAAGTGATACCTGTGTGAGCACGAAGTTTGTCGGGTTTTTTACATAAAAAAGCTGCGAACCCACCAAAAAACCGAGGGCTGTCACCAATGCCTGCGCACCGAGGAGTCTGATGTTGAACGCGTGATAGCGGACAATAAGATAGGTCAGGAAGGTCATAAAAATCACCATCCCGAACAAGCCAAAAAATTCTAATCCAAAGTTTTGGATATATCCCTTACTCACCAGGAAACTCGCCAAAAAACCACTCACGAAAAACGAGAGGAGAAAAAACTCGATGCCGAATCCGAATAACAGTGTTTTTTTCCGATCTTCGGCACTGGCCCGTCGCGCGCGAACGAAAATCAACCCAAGTATCCAGAGGAAGGCTACAAACCCGACACCATAGTAATAATTGGTGAAGAATAGTCCGCCATCAGAGATACCGCAGGCATTGAGAAAAAAAGTATCAACATTGTATTTGGTCGGCGTGAGGACAATAATCGGCAAAAGAATACCCAAGAAAATCAGCTTTTTGGTAAGAGAAATATCCCGACCATCCAAAAAAACATACGTGAAGTACACACTCAACAAAGAGAGTGTCGCGTAGAAGATGCCGAAAAACGACCACGCGAAAATGATGACTGAGCTATTGTTGTTCGTCCAGGTCACGAGATCGCAGAGTATCCATAGGAGGAATACGATTGATATCGCGAGCAAAATCCGGGCGGCGAGGAACTTGGGATTTTTGAAATACACATACGCACCGAGCCACACGGCGATAACAGCGGACGGGAAATGCGAATAGTAGAGGAGTTGAGGCACTCCGGAAGCAAAGAAAAACCACTGTGGATTGGCAAAACTAGGACAAATCATAAAAAGAAGGACTTACTAAATACCAATGATTCCAGTATAGCACGCGCCTCTCAATTCTTGAATTCACCCTGTGACGAAAATTTCCTGTCCATACTGAGCTGTTTCTCTCAGTTCTAATTTCTCATTCATCCAGGAATGTATCAGTGTATCGTTTTTCATAAAAGGATAACAATTACAGTATTTCAAGTTTTTTCATTTTTCGAAGCGCCTTCGCTATATTCGAGTCATCTTTCATAACCGTCTCTATAGCCACCCATTTGAAATCGGAGACTTCACTTTGATCAAGCAAAACATTTTCATTTTGCACAGAAAATACAAACATACAATCGTGGTGGAAATGAGCATCTTCTTCTTTGTTTTTATTCTCGGGAATGGCGTGCGTATCAATGAAGATAGGCACGAGGTTTTCCCGACACCACGGATGCGTCACCACATCCTGAAGTCCTGTTTCCTCGACCACCTCTCTTCTTGCCGAGTCTATGAGGTTTTCATCCATTTCCTCAATATGCCCGCCCGGTTGCAGGTATTTTTGCAATTTATTGTGAAATATGGCCAATACTTTTTTATTCTGCGAGATTACCAACCCGCTGGCCGTTACGTGTCCGTTGAAGTTCTTCCGACTGATTATATCCTCATTGGAAAGTAGTTGCTTTTCCAAAATATCAAAACGTTGCTTCTCCTCTGGAAAATGCGAAAGATAATTCTTGAGTGCACTTTTTATGTGTTCAATGGTGATCATAAATCTTAGACGCTAATGGATAAAAAATACTTCAACCACGTATCGGCAATTCTTGACCTTATCTCGAGAGATCCTTCTTGAACCTTATTCTTTAAGATAGTTTCACTCATATAAACGATTGTATCAATCATTTCCTTTTGGACAAGCAATATGAAATCATCCACCACAGCTCCGTGTAAAAAGTTTATAGCATTACCATTATTGAACAGGTATAAGTAGTGCCCGTTATTTTCATAGCGGGAAATATATTCCGAAACATCTTTTTTCGTATAATGTTTTTCAAGCCATGATATATCCATTTCATCATCGGATGAGGTGACAGACGCTATGAAAACCCCATTTTTAAGAAATTTGAATTCCTCGCCCATAAGCGCCAGCCGTCCCGTAGCACAAAAAATTATATCGCTCTCTTCGATAATTTTAAGCTTGTTGGTAATTGAATTTCCCTTCGAATAGGCTGATATCAATACAATCGGATCAGTATCATACACGGAAGTATTACACCCCTTGTCCCGCAAGGCTGAGAGAATACCATTACCGATTTTTCCAAACCCTATAACTCCGACTTTTTTATTATTTATCAAAATTCCTTGTTCCCGCAAAAGAGCATCTGTTGAGAAAACAACTGCCTGTCCGACAAGATGATCTTCGTTATTTTTGAGTGGACTTCTCGCCACAGAAATCACGGGAATGAGCAGGTTTGATTGCAAGAGATACTTTTGGTGCCCATTTTCAGTGTCCTCTATGATTCCGAGGAATCTCTCTCCGAGAAAATTTTTGATGTCGCTCGAAATACTAGAAAAGTATCCGCCAATATCAAGAATGACAAGTCTATTTTCTTGAGGAATTTGCTCTAAAATATTCTGAATGGAACGGATATCTTTCAAACCCGCCTTAGTTATGGAAAGGATCTTTTCCTGCGGATAGAACTCGATAAGGTTTTTATCGATTGAGTTTCTTTTGGGGATAATACACTCCAAAGAAAAATATTTTTGAAGGATATTTACAAAAGGAATGCCCGTATCCAATATGTGCATAACAGCTATAATGCTGATCTTTTTCGTATTGCTCACCGATTTCAAATAGCTATCATCAAAGAACTTTTCTCTTTGGATAGTTTTTTGATTAAGAATGAGATTTGCATCCATAAATGTTATTTCAGAAAATTTAGTCCTTGCTCCTCATTTCACTCCACAGAAACTCCTGAAGAAAAGCCTGTAGCGACTCCAGTATACCACGCGCCTCTCAATTCTTGAATTCACCCTGTGACGAAAATTTCCTGTCCATACCACTCTATTTCTCTCAGTTCTAATTTCTCATTCATCCAAGAATGTATCAGTGTGTCGTTTTTCATAGGAAGATAACAATTAATGGAAAAATTTATTTTATCTGAGAAATCACGCTCTTCTCCATCTCCATTTCCAAAAATAGTTCAGCCAAGATTTTATGTGCTCTCTTGTGAGTTTATTCGTAAAAATAGCAAGATACCAGCGACTTTTCGCGCTGCTTCTCGCATGATCGTGTATAACAACGGCCGCGGGATTATACACTACGCGTAATCCTACCCGATGAAACCGACGACACAGATCAGTGTCCTCGAAATACATAAAAAACCTCTTGTCAAAACCGCCACCGGCCTTCTTAAAATCACTCCTCCGAACCAGTAAGCACGAGCCAAGCATCCAATCGACATCCATCACTTCATCATGACTGACCAGTTTCATCAGATAATCGTCAAGATACGTTTTTGCGAAACGACCGAAGAATGTTCTTCTAAAAATCGGGGTGTAAAGCGCTGGAAAACGAACACAAGAATACTGAAGTGTCCCGTCTGGATTTAAAAGTTTTGGCCCGACAATACCGACTTCAGGCCGATTTTTGATAAAGGAAAAAAGTATTCTGATAGCATTCCTAGCTACTTTTGTGTCGGGATTCAATATGAGTATATATTCCCCTTGGGAATGTCGGATACCAAAATTATTCCCCCCACCCATTCCAGAATTTACAGAATTCTGAACAAAAATCACCGATGGGAGAAATTTTTGAATATCCTCAGCAATACCATCGTAAGAATGATTATCCACGACAATAATTTCGTGCGAAATCCCTTCCCAATCGGCATGCTGTAAAGATTCAAGACAAGAAAAAGTTTTTTTCTTGCTCTTATAATTAACGATGATAACGCTGATATCCATACCTATGATTTTTTTCGGTTTTCCCTCTCAATTCTTGAATTTGTCCCTCCTAAGACTATTCCATTGCCACGATACTCTTCGCAACAATTTCTCCGATTTCAAGAAATAATTCTTTTCGTTTCTGAGGAATATCTAAGTCTCTCTCATTGGAAAGATTTTCCTCTCTTGATTTGACGACATTGTCGGATATGATGTGCAAATAAGAGAACTGTTTTCCTAGCTCATTGCATGCCCGTGCCATATGTCCGATTTCAGGATCAATGAAAATACCGAGTTTTTGAAATGATGCAACAGCCTCTTTCGTTTCATCAATCACGGACGGACAGGTTATATGGTCTCCGATCAAAACGTTTTCATATGAGGTTAACTCATTTTGAAAAATATTCTGCCACTCGATCGGTTTTCCATACACAAAACTCTTCGATCCCGTAGCCAGAAACGTATTTGGTAAAACAGTAGCTTCCAAACTTCCCAATTTCCCTATATACACGAAGGTCTTGAAAGAATTTGATTGCACCAATGACTTGATGAAGAAATATCCCGCGTCACCCCAAATACTGAATTTACAACCCAACAAAAGAACCTTTTTGCTCCCTATTTTCCCCAATTTCCAAAGAAAATCTCCATCACCACTAAAGTCCTGGTCTTCGAAAATTCCTATATGATCAATATTACCGTACAGTATGACATCTGCTTCGGGAATATCGCCGATATTCGTTGAAGCAAAAGCATCGTAAATGCTTCGGTCATTCGTGTGAATATATGAAATCGTTTTTTCCTCTCCTATGTTTTGAAAATAGGTAGCGATAAGATTTGCGTAATGTCGAACATAATCCCGAGCAGGAAAACAACAAAGATACAATATATCCCCATCAAGAAAGGCTGTCGGGCGCTTAAAGTTAAACAATTTATCATTCTTTTCATCTTTCGACACATGGATGCTCCTGTCATAACTCCCAATAATGCGTATTCGAGAAAAACATTCGTGATTGATACGAATCAAATGATGCATCTTCATGGAAACATACCTCTCAAGCGCCTGCCCCATAGAATGGCTTTTTGGATTACAGGCAAGAGCATCAAAATACTCTTTGTTTGATTGGATATTTTTCACAAATTGCAAAACCGTATAATCCCGCAAATCGGGCACATCTTTGAGCGAGATGAATTGCACCATTTCATGTTTTGATCCCTCCATATTTTTCAAATCATCCTCGCTTGATACTTCGCCAAGATAATACAGTCCCAACCAATGAGTTCCTTGTATCACCATTTTCTTTGTCGCCAGCAATTCCAGACTGAGTATATTCAAGTTTGTTTCCTCCTCAATCTCTCGGATAAGTGCAATTTCTATATCCTCACCGAATTCAACCGTTCCTCCAGGTAAGAGCCACGCACCGGAACCAATCTTTTGATCAGTGTGTTTTTTGAGAAGTAAAACTTTATTTTTTGAAGCATCAAAAACAACCGCTCGCGCATAAATTTTGAAAGTATGCTCAATGTGATTTTCCATAAAAGAAGCATTCAAATTATTTCAGAAAGCTCAGTCCTTGCTCCTCATTTCACTCCACAGAAACTCCCAAAGAAGAGCCTGTAGCGACTCCAGTATACCACGTGCCTCTCAATTCTTGAATTCACCTCCACAAAAAAAGACCTGTCACAATGTTCTGTAACAGGTCATTCAATTTTTTCAATCGTTCTTCATTTAACCCCTCTTCTTACGGCATCACATAAGAACTCTTGTCGGCGGAAAGCATAATCCCATTGCCGAAGTTCCAGTTCGCATCATTTTGCCAAGACGCTACACTATCCGAACGCACAATGTACACATTCCCCCCTTCACCACTGGCAATGCCTTCGAAGACGATGGTCACGGTCCCATTGGCTGTCGGTTGATTGACGGTGCCACGGATATATCGGTTGGTACCGATCCAGGTTTGAAAGACAGCATTGTTGGTCAGCTTCGAAATATCGTCCGCATTCCAAAATGCTCGTGAGAACAACTTTTGATTGGGAAGGGTCAGCGTCAAGCGCTTAGCTCCCTTGTCATACGTAGCATCAAGCGAGTAGCTCTTGTTGGAAGTTCCGACTGAAATAGTATAGTTGCCAACGGCATCGACAAATGATGTCCCTGCTTGCAAAAGCCAATCAGTGGTTTGCCAACCATAAACATTTGGTGCGGTGGTGCCAACCACTACCCGTCCGGTCGTACCGGGGATGACACCCGTGATGGTTGCGTAGAGTTTGCCAGTGGCAGGACTGCACGCGATATCACCAGGAACACCTCCACCAGAATCGGTTGTGGTTCGAAAGAAAATCTGATTCGTTGCGATCGCATTCGGAGGAAGCCAGAAACCTGGTAATCCGAAAACGCCGAAACGCATCAATACCGCTTGATAGCCATTGGCATCAGTAGCGATATACAGACTATTGGGAGCCCATCCGCCATACTGCAAATGTCCATCCATATCAGGAACCTTATCCGTCCAGAGAGCAGTGTTCGCCCAGTATTCGGTTGTGATGGAACCATTTTTGTATCCGAGTGACCAGGTACCTTTGGAGGCACGGGGTGTCTTCGAAATATCCACAGTGTAGGCGCCGTTTGGTTGCAAAACAGGTATACCGCAGGCATTTGAGCCATTGATACCCCAGCCGGTTTGATTGGATCCCCAACACCACTTCACGATTTTCGTCGGGTCGAGAGTTGGAGCATTCCAAAAACCACTACCGATCTTGTTGGCATTGGCGGGTGGAATGTAGAGCCGTTGGCGATTGCTTCCGGTTATGACGGCACCGATGTCTCCTGTTTGCACTATGGGAGGCAGGGTGAAATCCGGTTCAACTGGAGGTTTGCCACAGGAGAGTTCGATGGGTGTGATGCCATTGTTCTGCCAGAGGGCGCTGCCGGGAGTCGTCGGACTCCATACGAGGAAAGGGATCGCTTGGCAATTATTGCTCTTGTTGGTATCAGCACTAATTCGATTATCATAGTCGATACAGACTCGAGCGGTATGCATGCCAACCGTAGCAATACCTTGCGGCAAAGCTACACCTTCCACTTTACTCATTCCTCCTTTCAGGTTTTCTCGTCTAATTTGATTGAAACCAACAAAGTTACCGTCAATAGTGTAAGAGATCTGCACTGCATCGGTTCCGAAGTTTTCGCCCAAATTGGCGAGATTTGCGTTAAAAGAAAAGGGTTCATTGGTTTGAAAAATGGTCTTACCACTCAGATCGATATTCGTCACAGCGACATCGGGATTGGAGACGACCTCAAATGGATATTCCTCCTTACAATTATTCCCACTATCGGATTCTTTGACTCGAATCGTACTATGGGTATTCGCACAAGCCGTGAGGTTGTAGAAACCGGGATAGTCAAAAGCCTCTATCTGGATATAGACAAAACGAGATATACCTGATTTGAGACCGTCACTGCCTTTGATAGTAGCCTTACCAGGACTCGGAGGATTTCTATCCTGCCATTTCCCCTTAGAGAGGTAACAGCGGTTTTGAAAATCATCATAGGCACCCTTATTACCGACATTCTTGATTTGGATAGCGCAGTTGCTTCGATCTCCGATATGGAGCTGAGTAATCGGAGTTTTGTCACCATCATTCAGAACCAAGTACTGTTGAGGTACAACGAGATCAGGCAATGCTCCGGGGTTCTTGCCACCGGTGATGGGTTGCGGATTGCCTTTTGATTCAGGAATACCACCAGAAGCAAAATATGGTTGATTGGCCGTGACATTCACAGCGCATGCATCCACAGATGCAGCTTCTGCCCGAGAAATGACAAAGT
>Ga0194043_1000029_pt1 | contig 58285 bp, 60 predicted proteins | sample JunL4415m_MetaG_FD_161274 | JGI IMG/M metagenome (GOLD analysis project Ga0194043, IMG submission 161274) | Anoxic zone freshwater microbial communities from boreal shield lake in IISD Experimental Lakes Area, Ontario, Canada - Jun2016-L442-15m | ecosystem: Environmental > Aquatic > Freshwater >...
GGGCATGACGCCGTCGTCGGCAGCAACAACCAGCACAACAACGTCCGTGGCGTTCGCGCCGCGGGCACGCATGGCCGTGAAGGCCTCGTGGCCCGGTGTGTCGATAAAGGTGATCTGCTTGCCGTCGTGTGTAACGACCGATGCGCCGATGTGCTGCGTGATTCCGCCGGCCTCTGTCGCAGCGACGCCCGTCTCCCTGATCGCATCGAGAAGTGACGTCTTTCCGTGATCGACGTGACCCATAACGGTGACAACCGGGGGGCGTGGCTTGAGGTCATCGGGCGCATCGTCGAAGACGAACTTACCCTCAACCTCAGGCGCAACGATAACGACTTCTCTGCCCAGATCCTCGCCGATGATCTCAATGACATCGCTCGTCATGATCTGGTTGACAGTGAGTGGCGTGCCCAACAAGAAGAGTCGCTTGATCACGTCATTGGCCGGCACCTCGAGGGCATCGGCGAACTCACCGACGGTTACCCCTTCGGCGACAGCGACGGCGGCTCCCCCGAGCGGCAAATCGGCGTGGGTCGCTGACTCGTGGTGCGCGGCCTCCTCGACATCAATGCCGACCGGCTTCTTGTGCTTCTTCTTCTTGCGGCCACCCTCGACTGCTGCGGTAGCAACCGCTGCCCGTGCCTCGTCGAGCACCTTCTGGCGCTGGAGCTCTTCTGCCTCCACAGCCATCTGGCGGTAGCGCTTCTCTTCGTCGTCGTTGAGCTTGGCGGCCTCCTCGGACTCGAGGCGAGTACGCTCCATCGCGATTGCAGCCTCGAGACCGGCACGTCCCGATGGCTCAGCGATGATCTCCGCCGGCGCAGGCTGTACGGGGGTCTCAACAACAGCGACCTCCGCAACGATGGCTACCGGCGGTTCGATCACCGCAACTGGTGCCACTTCGCGAGCGACAACAGGATGGAGTGCGGCCTCCTCAGCTGCCACGCGCGCGGCTTCTTCGTCGCGAACACGGTGCTCCTCGTCGCGACGGCGACGCTCCTCCATCGCTGCCTTGTGGGCGGCCTCCTCGGCTGCCTTGTGCGCGGCCTCGTCGGCGACCTTCTGCTTGGCAGCTTCTGCCGCCTCGTGCTTGGTCCGCTCCTCTTCCAGAGCGATCTGGCGCTCGGCAATCTCGGGGCCCAAGACCTTGCGGATCTTGTCCACGTAGGCCTCGACCAGCGTCGATGCGTGGTTCTTGGCCGGTATCTTGAGATCCTGGAGCTTGTCTAGCAGCTCCTTGCTCGACATACCAAACTCTTTGGCGAGTTCATGCACCCTCATTGATGGCATCTTGTTACCGTCCTGCCTGCGAGCCCGAAACAGAATCGCGGTGCTCGTCGAAGTCTCGTCGCAACCGAAGGTAGTCGTCGTCTTTCAAGCTCACCTTGAGTGCCGAATCCAGACGTCTGCGCTGCAGTGCCGTCTCAAAACACTCGGGTGTCGCGTGCAAGTAGGCACCGCGTCCGTTCGCCTTACCCGTAGGGTCGACGACCACGTGGCCGTCAGGCGTCCGAACGACCCGCACGAATCCTCGCTTGTCGTCAGAAACCCGACAGGCGATGCACGTGCGAGTGGCTGTCTTGCGCGCCTTCATCACTCGGCGGCGGCCTCCTTGTCATGCAAACCGCAGAAGAAACTCCCGGGGCGCGCCTGGTTGCGACAACGCACTCCGGATGACGTCACAGCCACACACCGGCCATCACCCATGTCCTCGCCGGTGTGAGTGGAGTGCTGAGCAGATGGTACGTAGAGGCCCTGCTCGGCGGCGGTCGTCGAACTCTTGATGTCGATCCGCCATCCGGTGAGCTTTGCGGCAAGGCGCGCGTTCTGGCCTTCCTTGCCGATGGCCAGCGAGAGTTGATCGTCGGGAACGATGACGGTTGCCGTGTGGGCATCCTCGTCGATGAGCACGCGATCGACCTTGGCAGGCGACAGTGCATGGCCCACGTAGTTGGCGGGATCCTCCGACCACGGCACCACGTCGATCCGCTCGCCGCGCAGCTCACTCACGATCATGCGCACGCGGCTGCCCTTGGGGCCAACACACGCGCCGACCGGGTCCAGACCGCTTTCACGGCTGGAAACCGCAACCTTGCTGCGCATCCCGGGCTCGCGAGCAACGCTCTTGATCTCGACGATGCCGTCGTAGACCTCGGGCACCTCAATCTCGAAGAGGCGGCGAATAAGACCCGGGTGGGTACGCGAAACCACGATCGACGGTTCGTTTGAGGACTTGCGCACGTCGATGATGTAGGCCTTGATGCGCTGGTTGTGGTCGTAGCGCTCGTTGTTGGGCTGCTCGGACGGCGGTAGCAGCGCCTCGACGCCCTCGCGGATCTTGATGAGCGTGTAGCGGCTGTCGCTCTGCTGCACGGTTCCGGTGACGCTCTCGCCCACGCGATCGGCGTACTCGTCAAAGATCCGCTCGCGCTCGGCGTCTCGGATGATCGAGCCGATGACGTTCTTGGCCGCCTGAGCCGCGATTCGCGAGACATCGTTGGGAGTGACGTCGCGCTCCTCGTAGATCGGCTCCTCGCCGGCCTCCTCGTCCCACTCGCCCTGGGGCACGAGCTCGAACACGTAGATGCGACCGCTCTCGCGATCGATCGTGACGCGAACCGGGTTGTCCAGGTCCAGTATCCGCTGGTACGTCGCAGCAAGAGACTGCTCGAGCTTCTCGAGCATCAAGAACTCATCGATGTTCTTCTCCTGCGAGAGCAGTCTGAGTGCCTGCGTGAGAGTAAGATCCTCGCTCACAGTTGACCCCTTCCCTGACCGAAGTCGACAACGCCCTTGAGGCGCGCCTTCTGGATAGTCTCAAACGGTACACACACGCGGTCGCCGTCTATCTCGACAATGACCTCGTCACCTTCCATGCCGATCAATACGCCCTTGACCGAGGCGCGCTTGTCTCCCCTGAGAACTTTGATGTTTACGCTCTGCCCTGCAAATCGAACGAAGTCGGCGCGCTTGATCAAAGGACGATCGACTCCAGGCGAGGACACCTCCAGCACGTAAGGAACACCAATGGGGTCCGCCTCGTCGAGCAGGTCGGAAACCCATCTGCTGGCCGAGCCGATCGCGTCAAGATCCGTACCCTCACTGCTCTCGAGAAGGACCCGGACGACCTGGGTCCCGTGCCCGCCGAGAATCTCAACTGCCACGAGTTCGAACCCGTGCACACTAGCCTCGGGCTCAATCAGTGCCGTGAGCCGGGCTACAACTTCAGTTGTGGTCATCCTTCACCTCCCTGTTCGCAGAACAAAAGAAGCGAGCATAAGCCCACTTCTCCCAAGACGACATGTTTCACCTGCCGGCCGATTCTACCACACGATTTCTGCTCGACAAACAGCCGCCGCCCTTAGTGGCGGCGCGCTGCAGCGAGTAGTGAGTCAACGCCTAGCAGCCTTAGTATCGGCTCCGGTGCTCAGCAACTAGGCCGGCCACGTGTGCGGCCGCGCCTTCCAGGGGGACCGCCACTCGCTCGCCGCTCTCGCGGATCTTGAGTTCAACCACGCCATCAGCGAGCCCGCGCTTGCCAACCACCAACTGAAACGGCCATCCGACCAGATCTGCGTCGTTGAACTTAACCCCAGCACGTTCATCGCGGTCGTCGATCACGGTCTCGATGCCTGACGCGGCAAGTTCAACCCAAATTCGCTCGGCGACCTCGGCGACCTCGCCGTCGGCCATCAGCGGAAGGACAGCGACCTCCAGCGGGGCGACGGACATCGGCCAGATGATGCCGGACTCATCACTGTGCTGCTCGATGACGGCGGCCAGCGTGCGACTGACTCCCACGCCATAGCAACCCATGATGAATGGCCGCTCATCGCCGTTCTCGTCGGAATAGGTGGCACCCATCGACTCGGAATACTTGCTACCGAGCTGGAAGACCTGGCTCACCTCAATGCCACGCGCGCCAGTGAGCACTCGTCCACACTCGGGACAAGCGTCTCCCGGCTGTGCGAGAACCAGATCGGCCCACTGCTCGACCTCAAAGTCGCGACCTGGCTGAGCGAATATCAGGTGGTAGTCACTCTCATTGGCGCCGATTCCCCAAGCAACATCCGTGTGTAAGCTCTCGTCGGCGACGATCAGGGTGCCCGACGGCGGATCGACAGGGCCGAGTGAGCCCTTGGGAATCCCAAATGAAGCAAAATCAGCCTCGTCGAGAAGCTCAACATCCGAAACCGCCCAGTTAGCCTTGATTGGGTTGAGCTCACGGTCGCCGGGGACAAGGAAGTAGACGAGCCGACCCTCGGGGGTCTTGCCCGCCATGGTCTTGACGGTGTCATGGTCACTGATGCCGAGAAAAGCCGACAACTCAGCAATCGTGCGGATATCGGGAGTATGGACGCGCTCCATCGGGCGAGGCTCTGTGGTGGCGGGAGAACGGACGACAGCCGTCTGCGCCGCCTCCACGTCGGCGGCCCAGCCGCACTCGCAGTAGACGAGCTCGGCCTCGCCGTTCTCGGCGATCGCCATGAACTCTTTGGTGACCTTGCCGCCGATCTGCCCGGAGTCTGCTTCGACCTCTCGGTAGTCCAGACCGCAGCGCTCGCAGATGCGCGCATATGCGCGGCTCATGGCATCGTAGTGCTCCTGAAGCGACTCCTGGGAGGCATGGAAGCTGTAGGCGTCCTTCATGATGAACTCGCGGCCTCGCAACAAACCGAATCGTGGGCGCACCTCATCGCGGAACTTCACCTGAATCTGATAGAGCGACAGCGGCAGCTCACGGTAGCTGCGAACATCGCTGCGAACGAGCGATGTGATGAGCTCTTCGTGTGTCGGGCCAAGACAGAAGTCACGTCCGTGGCGATCCTTCAGGCGCATGAGCTCCGGACCGTACACATCCCAGCGAGCAGACTCCATCCACAGCTCGGCTGCCTGCATTGCGGGCATGAGAAGCTCCTGGCTGCCAATTGCATCCATCTCCTCGCGGACAATCTGCTCGATCTTGCGCAGTGAGCGCCACCCGAGCGGTAGATAGCTGTAGATTCCAGCGGCGTTCTTGCGAATCATCCCAGCTCGCAGGAGCAGCCGATGGCTGGCGAGCTCAGCCTCTGCAGGATCTTCCTTCAGAGTAGGTGCGTACAGCGAGCTCATGCGCAAAGCTACAGCCATGCTTGGGACCTCTTCCGACTCGGCGGGGTGCAGATGGCAGGATACCAGCACCAACGCGCGCTGACACGCCTCGCATGCCACAGGCCGCGCGACTTCACGCCCGACAAGGCGCTACGCTTCCGTGCGCCGATCACTCCGACTTCCAGCCGCTGTACCAGAGGCGGCCATGGGCCGTACTCGCGTCGTGAGCACCACGGCTGTGCCGAGAACCAGTGCTAGCAGAATCGCGGCGAACAACGCCTCATCCAAAGTAGCCGATGAAAAGGAGGCTCCACCTGCGAGAGAAACAGCCACGAGTGCGCCCAACAGAAAGCCAAGGCTTCCGCCGGCGAACACGAGTCCATAGTTCGCTCCGGCGTTTCGCGTGCCAAAACACTCCATAGTCGAGACCCATGTCACCACGACGGCCCCTAACGAGCAGGCGGCGGTCAACAAGACCGCGGCCACGAAGTGACCTGTCCACGTGAGAATAGCTGCGGCTGCCAAAGCCGCGGCGATCAGCGAGAAGACAGCAGTTAGGCCGAACTCGGCCATTCTATCGTGGACCGTACCGGCAATCAGGGCACCCGCACTGCCCACGAGCGATATGCCAATTGCGACACCGGCTCCGCTCATAGGATGCACCGCGGATTCGAGCAACAGCCTGGCCATGAAGAACGAGCTCGCAGCTGCCATCAAGCCACTACCGACAGCAAGCGCTCTGTAGGCCGGTGCTGCGAAGGTCTTGCTCGGAGACAAACCTGCCCAAGGCAAGAGAGCGTCCGAAGGCCCATCCGGAGTCTCGTACGATCCCGGAGGCACGTATCCGCGGAGTGGATCTGTCAGCAGCTGAGAGAAGAGCACAATGAACGCGAGCAGCACAATGCCCTGTAGCAGCAGTACCGAGCTGACACCGCGCTCTTGCACGAAGAGGCGAACCGCCTGTGCGGTCCACGCCGGACCAAGACCAAAGCCCGCCACCAGCACGCCGACCATCAGTCCCCGGTATCTCTGAAGGGACCATTTCACGGTTGGCGGAACCACCGAGGCAAAAGCAAACCCCGCTCCGCCCCCAACCATGAAGCCAAGGCCCAAGAGCATGAACGGCGCGATGGAACTCGGCTCTATCTGAACCGGGGACATGCTGGCCAAAATCATCCCCATGCCAATCAGAACTCCCCCCGCAGTGGATGGCCAACGAGGACCAAGACGGTCCTGCAACCGCCCCCCAATGAACATCGCCAGCACAAACGATGCTCCTGCCAGTGCAAATGGAATACTGACTTGCCGAACCGTCCATCCGTGCACGCCACCAGCCGACAAGGGCCTCAGAAGCTCAGCGGCGATAGACACCCAAATCCAGAGACTGCCCAAAGAGAGAGTAATCACGAATCCGGCGAAGACCACCACGGTGCCCTTGGTTGCCGGAGTCATCAGCTGTTACCTTCCCCGCCTCGAATGGACGACTACAGGATGTGGGGATATTCTCCTGCCCGTCACTGAGACGCGCGAAGCAGGGCCGTAGACGGCGCGAAACGGCGGGAGACGGTGTGGGACCAACGGTGAACGGTGACTAGCCGCTCAGCGCATCAGCCCAGACGATCGATCTCCTCAAAGAGGGCTTCGACTATGTCAGCCTCGGCGACTTTGCGGACGGTCTCGCCTCGCGCGAAGATCACGCCCACACCCTGGCCTGCGGCAACACCGATGTCGGCGTCGCGCGCCTCACCCGGGCCGTTGACCACGCACCCCATGACGGCGACCTTGATGGGCGTGCGACGCTCTCGCAGCCGCCGTGCGACTTCCTCGGCGATTGGGATGAGGTCGATCTCGCATCGTCCGCACGTGGGGCAACTGACCAGTTCGGGACCGCGGCGCCTCAAGTCGAGTGCGGCCAGTATCTCCCAGCCCACGCGCACCTCTTCTACGGGATCCGCCGTAAGCGAGACGCGAAGTGTGTCGCCAATACCCTCGGCGAGTAGAACCCCGATGCCGATAGACGACTTGATGGTGCCCGAGAAGGCCGTGCCAGCCTCGGTGACACCGATATGCAGCGGATACTCGACTCGCTGGGCGAGAAGCCGATAGGCATCCAAGGTGGAATTCACGCTTGAGGCCTTAGCCGAGACAACGATGTCGGTGAAGCCACGCCGCTCAAAGTGCTCGCAGAAGGACACCGCACTTGCGGCAAGCTTCTCGGCAAGAGGCCAGTCGAGGTCGGCATACTCTGAGGCGAGCGACCCCGCGTTCACGCCGATGCGGATCGCAATGCCAGCTTCTCCTGCCGCGTCGATGACCGCATCGACGCGCGCGAGGTCGCCAATGTTGCCGGGATTGATACGCAACTTGGCAGCACCGAGGCGAGCCGCGTCGATGGCAATGGTGTGGTCGAAGTGAACGTCGGCGACTACAGGAAGCGGGGACGCTGCGCAAACGGCCGCGAAGCCGTCGAGGGCATCTCGGCGAGGAATCGCGACTCGAACAATCTCGCAGCCCTCAAGGGCTAGTCGCTCAATCTGCGCGAGGGTAGCGGCTGGGTCGCGGGTATCCGTGGTCGTCATGGACTGGACAGTCACCGGCGCCAAACCGCCAACGGAAACCCCGCCGACGTCCACCATGCGACTCCGACGACGACTACGCGTCCCCTGGCTGGCCCTATCCACCGTGAACCGCGTACTTCATGACATCGGAGTACATGAGATAGCCGATGAAGGTGAGCAGCAGAAGCGTCCCCGTGGCCGATAGCCCGATCGCGACCTGACGAGATAGCGGTCGGCCGATGATGGCCTCCCATATCTCCAGCACGATCTTGCCGCCGTCCAACGGAGGAATCGGCAGGATGTTCATGACTCCGAGCGACAGTGAAAGCAGCGCCACGATGAATGCGTAGTCAATGGGCCCGTTCTTCACCGCACGCGAAACCTCGACCGAAATGCCAACCACGCTGGAGGACTGGCTGACCGAAGTCTGGAAGGTCGCAGGGTTGAAGAATCCCCCGATGGCCTTGAAGACGAGTCCGATCCACATGAAGGAGTCCTTCAGCGCTTCACCAACCGACAGTCGCACACGCGTCTGCGTGACGCCGATCCCCAGCAGCGCTCCGCCACTCTCGCTCGCACCCAGAGTAAGGGTCTTGGTGACGAGCTCTCCACCCCGATCGACGGTGACGGTGACAACATCGCCCGGCTTGTGCTTGGCCAGCGTCGCCAGCAGGGCCGCCCAGTCCTGAAGTGTCGACCCGTTCAGCTTCTGGACGGTGTCTCCGGGGCTGATACCGGCAGCAGCAGCCGCGCCCTTCGCGAGAGTGCTCTCAACGGTCAGCGTTTGTGTCGGCACGCCGTACAAAGTGAGCACAAGTACAAAGACCAGAATCGCCGACACCAGATTGACCAAGACCCCTGCCGAGAGAACCGCAATGCGCTTGACAGTCGAGAGACCGCGATAGGTAGTCGAGCGTGCATTGTCGAGGAGGGCCGCCGGATCCTGAGCGAGCTCTGCCGGGAATCTCGCAACGTAAGAGTTCTCATCGTCGGGCGCCGCGTCGATGGCGTTCCAGTCCAGCAGCGTCACCAAAGCGGATTCAGCCAGACCAGCCTCAACGCCGAGCGCCTCGGCAACGTCGAATGAGGTGGCCGCGCGCTGCGCGGTGACAAAGGCGAGTGCCGGACCCAGGAGCGGATCCTCGGGACCGGGTTCCATACCGGAGATCCGCACATAACCGCCCAAGGGTATCGCGGTGATGCCGTAGGCGGTCTTCTTGCCATGAAAGCGGACCGCCGGGCCGGGCAGACCGATCATGAACTCATGCACGTGCACGCCAAACGCTCGCGCAGTGAGAAAGTGTCCACCCTCATGTAAGACAACAAGAATCGAAAACGTGACGATTCCCCAGAACACCGCCGAGAGAGTTGCGAACATGCCGAGAGCTCCTTCTTGGTACTGATCGCGAAGAGGCCAGAGGAATCCAACCCGCGTCAGACGGTGCAAACCATACGCCACGCAGCCCGTCTACCTAAGATGCCCACATTTCAGCAGACACACGCAGCAAGACCAAGACCCGTGGCTCATCCCGCCTTGCGGCGCAACCACTCTAGCGCGATGCGACGTGCCTCAACATCGATCTCCATGACTTGCTCGACTGAACTCAGCGGCTCAACCGAGAGAGAGTCGAGAACCGCCGCTACGGTGGACTCTATGTCGAGAAAACCGCACTCCCCCGCCAAGAACGCCGCAACGGCGATTTCGTTAGCCGCGTTCAGGGCCGAAGGAGCGGTGCCGCCGGCTCTACCAGCCTCCAGAGCGAGTCGTAGACACCCAAATGTCTCGAGATCAGGGTCGCTAAACTCGAGTCGGCCAAGAACAGTGAAGTCAACGGGCGCAACCGGCGCACCCCATCGGCGCGGATACGAAAAGGCATACTGGATGGGCACACGCATGTCGGCCGCCCCGAGATGCGCCTTCACACTGCCATCACTAAACTCAACCATCGAATGAACACACGATTGGGGATGCACAACGACACGGATGTCGTCGATCGCCACGCCAAAGAGGTGATGCGCTTCGATGACTTCAAGTCCCTTGTTCATGAGCGATGCCGAGTCAATCGTAATCTTGGGGCCCATATTCCATGTGGGGTGTGCGAGTGCCTCGACAGCCGTCACACAACGCAGATCGGCGCGCGAACGACCCCTGAACGGTCCGCCTGATGCGGTGAGCCAAATGCGGGTGACGTCTTGGGCATCCTCACCTAGATAGCACTGAAAGATTGCCGAGTGCTCGGAGTCAACGGGGAGGAGCTGTCCCGGGGCAGCCATCGCCATGACGAGCTCGCCGCCAACCACGAGCGACTCCTTGTTCGCCAGCGCGAGCTTCTTACCTGACTGCAGCGTGGCAATGGTAGCGCGCAAGCCTGCGGCCCCGACTAAGGCGTTGAGTACCACATCGGCCTCGCCACTGCCAGCAAGCTCAACAATAGACTCGTCACCAGAACCGATGTCAACCGTTGAGGGCAGGATCTCACGAGCTCGCGACGCGGCCGCAGGGTCGGCTAGGGCGACCACCTCAACAGCAAACTCGCGGGCTTGCTCGCACAGCACCTCGAAGCTGCTGTTCGCTGCGAGCGCGACAATCTGTATGCGGTCGGGATATTCACGTGCGACCTGCAGCGCCTGCAGACCTATAGAACCGGTCGAACCAAGAACGGCGACGCGCAAAGGGCTTGTCATTGAGCCCCTCCCAAGCGCAGAGGAACGCCGGACCAATGCAGCATCCAGTACGCCACAAGACACACCAGTATGAGCGAGTCCAGACGGTCCAGGAACCCTCCGTGGCCCGGCAAGAGAGTGCCGGAATCCTTGACGCCGGCCTCGCGCTTCATACGCGACTCAAACAGGTCGCCCACAAAGACGGCCAGCCCCACAGCACAACCGATGGCCACAGCGAGCGGGACACCAACCCCGGCGTCAGGAAACAACACGGCCAGACCAACCCATACGATGATCGACCCGACAATACCGGCAGCGAAACCCTCCCACGACTTCTTGGGGCTTATCCGCGGCACCATTTTGTGGCGCCCAATAGTCGAGCCCACGAGATAAGCCAGTGAATCGTTAGCCCAGACGCTGAACACAACCGCGTAGGCCAGAATCATGCCGGACCTGAATACGATAAGGATGAGCACTAGATAGGCCAGAAGAAAGCCCGTATATGCCGCCCCAAACACCGTCAGTGCGGTGTCCGCGGTCCTGACCCTGACAAAGAACACGTGCCACACGAGCGAGGCCGCAATCAGCGCCGTCAGTACGGCTGTGAGACCCGCCATTCCCCAGAACGCTGCCGAAACAGGCATCACAACTGCGGCAAAGATGCCGAAGGCATCGTTGGGCAACCTGGCCTCACGGCGGGACAGAGCGTAGAACTCGGCTGCCGCAAATCCCGCGAAGACTCCCATGAGGATGCCCAGAACCAGCGGCTCAAACCGACCGAATGGTCCGTGCTCCCCGAACCAGATGCCGCCCAGCATGACGGCAGCGTAAACAACCGCAGTCATCAGTCGCGTTCCGAGGCCCTGTGGCTTGATGCCATCCGGCTCTTCAACTCGGATGCCGGCCACGCTATCGGCCCCCAAAACGGCGGTCGCGCTTCTGAAACTCGATGACTGACCGAAGAAGATCCGCGCGAGAAAAGTCGGGCCAGAGCGTCGGAGTGACCCAGATCTCGCTGTAGGCAATCTGCCAAAGCAAGAAGTTGCTAACGCGCATCTCCCCGCTCGTACGCACGAGCAGGTCAGGATCAGGAATCACAGCGGTATAGAGTCGGCTGGCCAAGAGGGCCTCGTCGATCTGATCCAGATCAAGTGAACCCGCCGCCACATCACGGGCGATGGACCGTGCAGCCTGCGTAATCTCGCTGCGGGCTCCGTAGTTGAGCGCCACTACCAAGGTCAAACCCCCGTTGTCGGCCGTGCGATCGACCACCCGTCCAAATGCGGCACTCGTCTTGGACGGCAAAGCATCCATTGCGCCTATAACGAGCACTCGGACGTTCATTCGCTCGAGATTGCTCAGCTCGCGCTCAAGCACATCCACAAACAGCGACATTAGTCCGGAGACCTCGTCGGCAGGACGGTTCCAATTCTCCGATGAGAATGAGTAGATTGTCAGATAGGAGATGCCCAGCTCAATGGAGGCGGCAATGACCTCCTTGACGGCCTTGGCACCAGCCGAATGCCCTGCAAGCCTGGGGAGCCCACGCTTTGCAGCCCATCGTCCGTTTCCATCCATGATGATGGCGACGTGCTCAGGCGTGCGCGCAGCATCGAACTCATACAAAAGAGCCTGCGCGCGCTTGCCGCCAAAGAACTTCGCGCGTGAAGTGGAATCCGGCACCTCTATACCGCCATGATCTCCACTTCTTTTCGCTTGAGCGCCTCGTCGATCTCGTGGATGTGGGAGTCGGTCAGCTTCTGAACCTCGTCCTTGCCGTCTTCGCGCTCGTCTTCGGAAACGTCCCCCGCCTTCTCTAGCTTCTCGAGCTTGGCGTTCGCGTCGCGACGAATGTTGCGAACCGCTACACGTGACTCCTCCGAGTAGTGGCGGCAAAGCTTCACAAGCTCCTTGCGCCGCTCCTCGTTGAGTTGCGGAAACGGCAAGCGGATGACGCTCCCGTCGTTGCTCGGCGTGATACCCAGATCCGATGACTGGATAGCCTTTTCAATTGCCGAGAGCACCGACTTATCCCAAGGCTCAATCACCAGGAGCTGCGCCTCCGGTGTCTTAACCCCAGCAAGCTGCGTGATGGGAGTAAGCGTGCCGTAGTAGTCAATCTGGATGTTGTCCAAGACCGCACCGCTTGCTCGGCCGGTCCGCACCGTCGTGAACTCGTGCGCGAGCGCCTTCACGGTCTTTTCCATGTGCGAACGCGCCTCGCTGAGAATCTCGCTCGTGCTCATCGATTGTCCCCTCTCACGATGGTGCCGACGCGCTCGCCAGATAGGGCGCGCTGGATGTTTCCGTCCGTCTCCATGTTGAACACAAGAATGGGAAGTCCGTTGTCCATACACAGCGAAATGGCTGTCGAATCCATGACCTGCAAGCCTAAATTGAGCACCTCGATATACGTCAGCTCATCGAACTTCTTGGCATCCGGGTGCGTCTTGGGATCGGCGTCGTAGATACCGTCGACCTTCGTCGCCTTCATGATGCACTCGGAACCGACCTCCAACGCTCGGAGCGCTGCGGTTGTGTCGGTGGTGAAGTACGGGTTACCGGTGCCGGCGGCAAAGATCACGACGCGGCCCTTTTCGAGATGCCGCATAGCGCGTCGCCTGATATAGGGCTCGGCTACCGCCTGCATCTCGATGGCGCTCATCACCCGCGTGAATACTCCAGCTCGCTCAAGCGCCTCCTGGAGCGCCAGGGAGTTCATTACCGTCGCCAACATGCCGATGTAGTCGGCTTGCGCCCGGTCCATGCCCTTTGCTGAGGCCGCTATGCCGCGGAAGATGTTCCCGCCACCCACGACGATGGCTATCTCTACGCCACCACGCTGAACGACCTTGATTTGCTCGGCGAGGGAGTCGAGGATCTTGGGGTCAATACCGTAGCTGACGTCGCCCATGAGCGCTTCGCCGGACAGCTTGAGCAGCACGCGGCGGAACCGATACTCGTCGGACACGGTCTCTCCCCTCACTCGAAGAAGCGGCGCCGAGCGAATCGGAGCCAACTCACAGAATACAGCACGCGGGCCGGCACGTGGTCTGCGCCGGCCCGCGTAGATCGAGGCACCTCAAGGGCGGCCTCGGACAAGTCAGGTGCTACTCGGCCGCTGACGCTCCCAGCAGGAAGCGCGTGAAGCCGACGATGGTGATCGTGTCGCCGATCGCCTTGGCGGTCTGGGCCGTGTACTGAGTGACCGTCACGTCGGGGTTCTTGACGAACGGCTGCTCAACAAGTGCAACCTCCTTGAAGTACTTCTCAAGGCGGCCCGTAGCCATCTTCTCTTGAATCGCCTCAGGTTTGCCGGACTCGGCGGCCTGGGCCTTGTAGATGGAAAGCTCATGCTCGATAACATCGGCCGGGGCCTCGTCGCGTGTGACAAAGAGCGGCTGAGCAGCAGCGACCTGCATGGCGACGTCCTTGGCATACGTCTGAAATGACGCATTGCCAGCCGTAGCCACGGTGCCAAGAGCAAACGTCACTAGGATGCCGATCTTGCCTCCACCGTGAATGTAGGTTGAGACAGCACCGGTACCCGAAACCTCTTCGCGAACGAAACGGGCGACGCCCATGTTCTCGCCCAGCTTGGAGACCTTCTCACCAAACAACTGCTCGACGGTGATTCCGCGAGAAGAGATGGTCTGAGCCAGCATCGACTCAACGTCTGTAGGGGCCTCAGCGGCGATGTGCTCCGCAAGCTCGGCAGCGAACGTCGTGAACTCAGCGTTGCGGCCGACAAAGTCGGTCTCTGAGTTGACCTCGACAAGTACTCCCACGAGGGAGTCGGGAGTGACGAAGGCCGCTATGGTTCCCTCGTTGGTTGCGCGCCCGGCCTTCTTGGCAAGCGCAGCAAGCCCTCGCATGCGAAGAATGTCGACTGCAGAGTCGAGGTCGCCTTCGGACTCGGAGAGCGCCTTCTTGCACTCCATCATGCCGGCTCCAGTGCACTCGCGGAGCTCTTTGACCATGCTGGCGGTAATGTCAGCCACAGGTGATACCTCCCATTACAGGACGACTACTTCGGTTCGGACAAAGCTTCGCCTTGAAGGCGAAGCGGAAGATATGTGTTACTCGGCGGCGGAAGACTCGGCTGCCTCGGCAAGTTCGACTGCAGGATCGCCGGTCTCGATGCACTCGGCTTCCGCTACGACGATAGCCTCGGCGACGAGTTCTGCAACGGGAACGTCGACGACCTCGAGGACTTCCACGACCTCGACGACTTCAACGACCGGAACAGCGGTCTCAGCAGCAACAACGACCGGGACGCCGGCGTCACTCGCGAGGATCTGCGGGACGTCTGCGCCCGGGATATCTCCGCCGCGACCCTCGATGACCGCATCAGCGATGACATGACTCATGAGGCCAACAGAACGGATGGCGTCGTCATTGCCCGGAATCACGTAGTCGACGTCATCGGGATCGGCGTTGGTGTCGACGAGTCCGATGATCGGGATATGCAGACGCTGCGCCTCGCGAATGGCGATCTCTTCGCGCTTGGTATCCACAACAAAGATCGCGCCCGGAAGCGAAGTCATGTTGCGCACGCCGTCCAAGTTGGCCTTCAGCTTGCCGAGCTCTTTCCTGAGAAGCAGCTGCTCCTTCTTAGGAAGCGTCGCCATGCGACCGTCGGCCTCCATGGCCTCAAGCTGCTCCATGCGAGCAACTCGGCCACGCATGGTGACGAAGTTGGTCAGCATACCGCCGAGCCAGCGGTGGTTAACGTAGGGCATTCCTGAGCGCTCAGCCTCAGACTGAATCGGCTCCTGCGCCTGCTTCTTGGTGCCCACAAACAGCACCGTGCCGCCCTTCTGGGCGACCGAGCGGGCGAACGTGAAGGAGTGCTCGAGTTCGCGCAGCGTGCGCTGCAGGTCCAGGATGTAGATGCCGCTTCTCTCGGTGAAGATGTACGGCTTCATCTTGGGGTTCCAGCGACGTGTCTGGTGCCCAAAATGGACGCCAGCTTCCAGCAAGTTCTTAATCGTTACTACGGGCATAGCAAGACCTCCTGGTCGGTTGTTCTTCCGCCCGTTTCAACCCCCGATCGCGACCACTCTTGTGAGTGGCACCTCGCGCCGAAGTCCGCGGGCGTGCGTAGTTTGGAGCTGCAGAAGTATAGCAGAGGGTGGTTGTGCCGCAAGTAGCCCGAAGCGAGAGTCCGAGCCCGAGCAAGCCCGAGCTACGCCACGGCCTGCGCAGCATGCAGACGGGCGCGCAGGCGCAATACGGACTTGGTGTGGAGCTGGCTGACTCGCGACTCGGTCACGCCCAACACCTGCCCGATCTCCTTTAGCGTTAGCCCCTCGTAGTAGTACAGCGCGATGACGGTCTTTTCTCGCTCAGGCAACCGCTCAATAGCTTCGGCCAGAATGTCCTTTACTTCGACACTCTCAAAGAGGGCAACAGGATCGTCGGCTGTCTCGTCACGAATCGACCCAATCGCGCTCTGAGGATCATCCCGATCACCACCGACCCACAGCTCCTCAAACGAAACGACGGAGGTGTAGGAAAGCTTGGTCAGAATGCCGTGGAACTCCTTAAGGGAGATTCCCATGCGATCGGCGACTTCCTGGTCCTCGGGCACACGGCGAAGCTCATTTTCCAGGGCAACATAGGTCTGCTCAATCTCACGTGCACGGGACCGCACCGACCTCGGCACCCAATCCATGGCCCGCAACTCATCTATGATCGCGCCCTTGATCCGGGCAATTGCGTAGGTCTCGAACTTGATGCCCCGAGCAAGGTCGAACTTCTCGATGGCATCGATAAGTCCAAATATCCCGTAGCTGATCAGGTCTGCGGTGTCGACGGTCTGCGGAAGACTCGAAGCCAAACGACCCGCAACGTACTTCACAAGCGGAGAGAAGTTCAGGATGAGCTCGTCGCGAGCATCCGAATCCTGAGCGTCCTTGTATCGAGCCCAAAGGGCGGAAACGTCCGTCCGCGGGTCAGATCTCATGCAGTAACCCCTTGCTGCTGGCAGGTCTCGAGTGCGTCTCTATGCACGGGGATGCGCTTTGCTGTGCACGTCTTGAAGCCGCTTCATGCTGAGGTGAGTATAAATCTGGGTGGTAGACAGGGCAACATGCCCCAGCAGCTCCTGGACAGTCCGCAAATCGGCACCGGCCTCCACAAGATGCGTCGCGAATGTGTGGCGCATCGAGTGGGGCGAAACTGCCGTTCCTGCACCGGCGACTCCAGCATATCGCCTAAAGAGCCTGCGTATTGCATCTGCCGACAAGGGCTGGCCGCGTGTGGACAGGAACACCTTGTCGACCGACCCCGAGCGAGCGAGTTTGGGGCGGGCCTCCTGCAAGTAGGTCCGCAAGCAGACAAGCGCGACCTCGTAAACAGGAACGATGCGCTCTTTGGCGCCCTTCCCATAGAGACGTATCTGGCCCTGTCCCAAGTCAAGATCCGAAATCGTGAGGTCAGCCACCTCGCTTACCCGTGCACCGGTCGCATACAGGACTTCCAGAACTGCCCGGTCGCGCAGCCCCGCGGGTGTAGTGGGATCAGGTGCCTCCAGCAGTGCCCTCAATGCTTGATCGGGAATCACGTTGGGAAGCCGCGAGGGGATCTTGGGCGTTGCTAGAACCGAGGACGGATCCGACGCGACGAGCCCCTCAGCGACCAAGTAGGCAAACAGTGAACGCACCGCTGAGAGCCTGCGCGCAATGGTTCGTCGAGCGTAGCCGGCCTGATCCATCTCGCCGAGGTAGAGCCGCATCTGCCGGTGTGTCAGGGTGATCGGATCGACCCCTGTGCGCTCGGACCACTCGAGGTAGCGCTTCAAGTCCGCCGAGTAGGCACGAATTGTCTGGGGCGATGCCGCACGCTCGATTCGGAGGTGGCCGAGATACCGATCGACGAGCTCATCAGGCGCCCGTGCGTCCCTAGCCACTGGTCGCCTCCTGGCCGAAGAGGTCTTCTCGGCTGGTGATCCAAGCAGACATCTCTTGGTGCGCCCGCTCGGCGTACGCGGCGTATCGCTCGCGCTTGTTGCGAATCGGCTGAGGGAGCGCCTGGAGGATACCGAAGTTGACATGCATCGGCTCGTACGGGGCGGTATCGGGGTCCGTCGCGTAGGAGAGAAGCGCACCGAAAGCTGTTGCCACGGGGAGAATCGCCGGGGCCGCGTCAGTGATATCGGCATAGGTGTTCATGGCCGCAAAGAGCCCCGACGCCGCAGCTTCGCAGTACCCTTCCGTACCCGTAATCTGACCTGCTAGCCGTACGCGCGGATGATTTCGGACCGCGAGCGTCCCATCGAGGGCTCGGGGTGCGTCAACGAAGGTATTGCGATGCATGACGCCGTAGCGCAGGAAGGTCGCATTCTCGAGCCCCGGGATCATCCGAAAGACCCTCTCCTGCTCGCCAAAGGCCAGGTTGGTCTGAAATCCGACGAGGTTGTACGCGCTCGCTTGTCGGTTCTCAGACCTCAGCTGGACGACTGCCCACGGCCGAAGACCGGTTCCTGGGTCGGTCAAGCCGACGGGCTTCATCGAGCCAAAGCGCAGTGAGTCTCGTCCAGTGCGTGCGACCTCCTCGACGGGCTGGCAGGCTCTGAACAGGTCGGTCTGTTCGAACTCCTTTGCCACCACGCGACGTGCCGAGACCAGTGCGTCGAAGAACGCGTCGTATTGCTCGCGCGACATTGGAGCGTTGAGGTAGTCAGGTGTCTCACCCTTGTCGTAGCGCGACTGAGCGAACACCACTGCGCGGTCAAGCGACTCCGCTTCCACGATTGGTGCGGCTGCGTCGTAGAACGCCAGTCTCTCTGCGCCCACTAGCTCTCCGAGAACGCTCTCGAATGCCGGACTTGTCAGCGGGCCGGTCGCCACGATGACGCGTCCCTGGGGAATCTCGACGGCCTCCTCGCGAACAACCTCGATGTTGGGATGCCTGGTGATTCGGTCGGTCAGGCCTCGTGCGAAGTGTGCGCGGTCAACCGCGAGCGCCCCACCAGCGGGAACGCGGGTCTCATGCGCTGTCCGCAAGACAATGCTGCCCATCGCCTCAAGCTCGCTCTTGAGCAGGCCTGAGGCAGAGTCAGGGTTTTCGCTCTTGAGTGAGTTTGAGCACACGAGTTCACCCAAGTCAGAGGAATGGTGCGCCGGAGACGGCGTGACCGGCCGCATTTCCACAAGTCGAACCTTGATTCCTCTGATTGCAAGCTGCCAGGAAGCTTCACATCCCGCGAGACCGCCACCGACAACGGTTACGGTCTCAGCGAAAGCGGATACGGTCGAATCCGGCACAGATCTCCTCGGCTCGTGAGTGTCGGCAACAGTGTAGCGCGCCACACTCGCGCATCAGCACGCCCCATATCTGCCATCGCGGTATCTGGTAATCATCCCCTCCCCCTCCAAAGCTCCGATGCGTCGTGCAACTTCGATTATGTCCAAGCCAAGTTCGCGAGCGAGGTCGTCGGGCCGCGAAGGGTTTGTTCGCACGGCCGCGAGTACCGGATCGTTGCCTCGAGCCAGCATCTCGACCACCGAGTCCCGGGTGGGTGAGCCTAATTGATTCTCCAACACCGCACGCATTTCGCTGATGTCGCTGACGGGAATAGCGCCTTGGCTGAGCAGGCGATTGGAACCAGTGCACTCAGGCGCGAAGATCGATCCGGGGACTACCATCACTTCCCTTCCGGCATCCAGCGCGAAGTCTGCCGTGATGAAGGTGCCGCTGCCTAATCCCGCCTCAACCACAAGAAGTGCCTTGGTGAGGCCCGCGATGATCCGGTTTCTCGCACGGAACGTCCATTTCGCAGGCGGGTAGCCCCACTCCAGCTCCGAGATGACCGCGCCGGATGCAGCGATTCGCGCCAGAAGCGGACCTGAGTCACGGGGATAGGACACGTCGGCGCCGCAACCCAAGACAGCAACGCTTCGGCCGCCAGCATCGAGTGCGGCTCGGTGTGCTGCCGTGTCGCAGCCAACAGCCGCACCTGAGACGACCGTGTAGCCTGCCGCTCCCGCCCAGCCCGCAAAGAGCTGCGCACAGCGGATTCCGTAGGGCGTCGCCTTTCGCGCGCCGATGACGGCCACCCCTTGCATAAGTGACTCCGGGTCACCAAAGCCTCTCAGCACCTTGGGCGGACTCGCGGTTGCTCGTAGCTGTGGCGGATACCCAGGATCCTCCAGTCGGAGCTCGAAGGCGCCGGTGCGCGGCGGCCACTCTATCTCTCTCACGTCTCCTCCTTCGCGCGGTAGCCCAACATCTCGGAGATGTGCTCCGAGCCAACCCGGTCACGACCCTCCATGTCCGCAGCAGTCCGAGCAACCCGCAACAGGCGCGTAACCCCTCGGCCCGAAAGGCTCTTCAGCCGCGCCGCACTCTCCAAGCGCCGCCGCGCAGCAGTGTCAAGCCCACAGGCACGCAGCAGGGAGGTACCGGTCAGACAAGCGGTGGGGCCCAATCCTCGCGCAAGGGCCCGATCGCGAGCCTCCAACACTTGCTCTCGCAATGCCGAGGAGTGAGCCCCGGTGGAGGGAGTCAGCAGCAGCGACGGATCGATTCGGGCAACGTCGACAACTAGGTCGATGCGATCCATGAGGGGTCCGCCGATACGCCCGCGATAGCGATCAACAATCGACTCTGAGCAGCTGCAGCGGCGTCGCGAATCGCCGTAGAATCCGCAAGGGCAGGGGTTTGCGGAGCCGATGAGAGCGAATCGGGCGGGGAAGACCATTCTCCCATCAACTCGTACTAGCGTGATGCACCCATCCTCTAGCGGCTGTCTGAGCGCCTGGAGCGCTGCTGGACCAAACTCAGGCATTTCGTCAAGGAAGAGGACGCCATTGTGCGCCAGCGATGCTTCACCCGGGCGCGCCGGTGAGCCCCCGCCCACAAGCCCAGCGATAGACGCTGAATGGTGTGGTGCGCGAAAGGGTCTCAGGCCTGACAGCGCTGCACCCTCATCGATTCCGGCGACCGAATGCACCAGTGCGGTCTGGAGACGTTCCTCAGAATCGAGCGGCGGAAGAATGCTGGGCAACCGCCGTGCGAGCATGGTCTTCCCGGAGCCAGGTGGGCCGATCAGAAGCGCATTGTGACCGCCTGCCGCCGCTATGAGAAGCGCACGCTTGGCGAGGTCGTGTCCGACAACATCGGCGAAGTCATATTCGCTGTCTATCGCCGGCCGAAGAGGCTGGACAATTTGGGCGCAGCGCCCGGGAATGCTGTGGCGTATCTGGCTCAAGTGCGCCAATGGCCGATAGTCGATACCCTCTTGGCTGGCGGCACTCGTGGCTTCGGCAGGACCGAGGAGCGGCAAACCCATGCTCCGCGCCCCGAGTGCGTAGGCAAGCATCCCGGGGACCGCTCGGATCGACCCGTCCAGCGCCAACTCCCCGACCGCGGCGAACTCCTCGGCAAGTTGACGTGGGAGCTGGCCCGTGGCCACGAGGAGTCCGATTGCGATTGGAAGATCAAAGCCAGTTCCATGCTTGCGCAGCGGCCCCGGAGCAAGGTTGACCACAATCCGCGCATTGGGCAGCTCGAACCCTGATGCTCTCACGGAAGAGCGAACGCGCTCCCTGGCTTCCTGAACCGCCAGATCGGGAAGACCGACAATAGCGAAGGTAGGGAGTCCCGCGCCGACGTCTACTTGCACTTCCACAGGAACAGCCTGGACGCCGACGAGGGTCGCGGTTTGCACCGTGCACTGTGCCACGACGCTACTCCACCACAAACGCGGCACGATGATGCCGCAACAAAGCCCGATCCTCGGCTATCACCAGTAAGCCGATTACGTCGAAACGCACCGGCACCTCAGTCAGCCCGGATTCCTGCAGGTAGGCCTGTGCTAGACGCGAGTACCTGAGCCGCTTGGCTGAGGTGATCGATTCCTCAGGGTTTCCCTTGGCGCGGGTCCTACGCGTCTTGACCTCGCACAGGACCACCGTTTCCCCATCCAGGCCCACGATGTCGATCTCGCCGTGCTGGCAACGCCAGTTCCGCTCCACTACCGTAATGCCGATGCGCTCCAGATATGCTGCCGCAGCTTCCTCGCCGCGTTCGCCAAGCCGTTGGCTCTTCTCGGTCATGATGACCACCTCCGAGAAGCAGCATGCAAGCTGAGGCTTGCCAAAACCTTGCCGAAGTCTGAACCGCGTCTGCCAACAAAGCACTCGCTTCTAGAAAAGCGAGTCCGTATTGACTCCCCACGAGAAGGAACGCCGATGAATCACACACGGCCCGTGCCGAGCGATTGCGGCGATATGTTCGCTGGTCCCATAGCCCTTGTTGACGTCGAATCCGTACAGAGGATGCTCGGCCGATACTGACCGCATCAGAGCGTCGCGAGTCACCTTGGCTACGATAGAGGCCGCTGCGACGGCTGCAACCTTCGCGTCCGCCTTAACGATGGCGGTCTCGTTCGCCGCAATCTGCAATGGCAAACCATCCAAGACAACGTGGTCAGGCTGCGTCTCAAGTTGCGCAAGTGCGAGTCCGATTGCTCGGCGAAGCGCGCCGGTCACGCCCAGCGCGTCGATCTCCCCTGCCGAGACGTGCGCCACTCCAACTCCAAGCGCAAACGCCCGGATCGTCTCGGCCAGCTCCTCGCGACGCGAGGGCGAAAGTCGCTTGCTGTCGTCGAGGCCCTCGATGTGTGGATCCGGCGGTAGAACGACTGCCGCAACGGTCAGCGGACCAGCCAGCGCTCCTCGGCCAACTTCGTCGACACCTGCGATTACCGACCAGCCATTGTCTCGCAGCGAGTGCTCGATCTCATACATGCATGATGTGCGAGCGCGTTCTTGATGGCGCCGTGCACGGGCAGCAAGAGCGGCTCGGCACGCCGCTCGGACGCCAGCACGATCGTCTTGACTCCATGTAGCGAGCAGCACATCAAGCTGACGACCTCGCGCAGTAGCGAGTTGCGTGGTGACCTCTGCAACGCTGATCCGGTCCGCCATCTTTGCCGTCCCTAGCTCGTGAGTGAAAACACCACGAGCGAGGCACCGCGCCTGCGGGGCCTCGCTCGTCTTAGTTCACAACACATCACGCAGAGCTGCGTGGTGCAAAAGCGCGGCCTAGAATCCCTTTTCCTTGAGACGGGCGGCCTTGCCGACCTTGTCGCGAAGGAAGTACAGCTTGCTGCGACGCACCTTGCCGTGACTCAGAACCTCGATCTTGTCGATCTTGGGGGAGTGCACCGGGATGGTGCGCTCAACACCGACACCAAACGAGATCTTGCGGACGGTGAACGTCTCGCGATTGCTCGCCCCGTGCCTACGGATGCAGACACCCTGAAAGACCTGGGTGCGCTCTCGCGTGCCTTCGATGATCTTGTAGTGGACCTTGACCGAATCGCCGACGTTGACCTTGTCGAGGTCCTCGCGGATTTGCTGCTGCTCAAGAGCTCGAATGATATCCATGTTCCTGCGGTTCCTCTTCGTCGACGTATCGTGCGCATCCCGCCGGAAGCGGGCGCGAGTTGGGAGTATAGACCACCGGCCGATAGGCGGCAATGCCAGTAGAACAATCCAGGCAACCATCCAGCCGGCACATTCGGATGAACACCCGAGAACTCCTCGGCTCGTCTAGTGAAGCGCGCCGAACTGACTCGGAGGCCAGTAGGTCCAGACGGCCCTTCCCTTGATCTGAGCAACCGGCACCGGCCCGAAGAACCGACTGTCACCGCTGTTCGTACGATTATCGCCCATGAGCCACACCGAGCCCTCTGGAATCGTGGTCGGCAGCGAGACCGTTCCAAGTTCGTTGGGCTTGCCGTAGATATAGGGCTCGACCAGTCTCTTGCCGTCAACCCAGACAGATTTGTCCTTGACGTCGACCGTCTGGCCACCCACAGCTATGACTCTCTTGATGAGCTGTGGATGCTGGCCGTTGGGATCATCGAATACCACGATGTCACCATAGGCCGGCTGAGAAAAGAAGCGAAACGAGACCTTCTCGGCAAGCACGCGGTTACCGATGGCGATGGTAGGCTCCATCGATCCAGTGGGAATGACAAACGGCTGGACGAGGAACATCTTGATGCCCTGAGCCAGCGCGAACGCGAGAAGGATCAGAAGCGCTGTTTCGATCAACCAGCGGACTGTAGAAGTCTCTTCCGGTGCAGTCGTGGCGGCACTATTGGGCGACTGGCTCATTGGCGACTAGCCTTCCTCGGGCGGGTTTGACGGCTCAGCGCAAGTTTCGAGAAGCACGCGTTCGTCGTCGGTCAGCGATGCGCGTGCCAGCAGGTCGGGCCGAACGGCAGCGGTCTTGGCAAGCGATTGAGACCGGCGCCACGCAGCAATTCGAGCGTGATCGCCGGATCGTAAGACATCTGGCACGTCCATCCCGCGATACTCGGCGGGACGGGTGTACTGAGGGTACTCCAACAATCCGTCCGAGAACGACTCGTCGTCAGCAGACTCTTCGTCGCCGAGCACCCCAGGGACGTGGCGAGCAACTGCATCGATCACGGCCATGGAAGGGATCTCCCCGCCGGTGAGCACGAAGTCACCGATGGAGAGCTCAAGATCGGCCAGCGAGAGGACTCGCTCATCGAATCCTTCGTAGCGCCCGCATACCAGGATCAGGCGCTCCTTCTGGGCGAGCTCCAAGACCACCTCATGGTTCAGGGTACGTCCAGCAGGAGTCATAAAGACCACGAAGCCCGACTCATCCTCGAGCAGCTGGACAGCCTCAACGGCTTCAAAGATTGGCTCCGGCTTCATGACCAAACCAGGCCCACCGCCATAAGGGTAGTCGTCAGTGGTGTGGTGCTTGTCTCGGGCCCACGAGCGCAAGTCATGGGTGCGAAGCTCCAACAGGCCTCTTTCACGAGCGAGACCAACGATCGATGCTGAGAGCGGTGCCTCAAACATACCGGGGAAGATCGAGATCACGTCTACAATCACTCGAACTCATCCTCCCCCGGCATCAATCCGTCTAGAAGTCGCACGACTAGTGTGCTGTCATCCTCGTCGGCGCGAAGCACAACGTCGTCGATTACAGGAATCAATATTTCGCCGAACGGACCATGAACGACCCAGACGTCATTTGCGCCAGTAATGATGACCTCGACGATGGTGCCCAACGTTCCACGGTCCACATCCTCGACCGTCCTGCCGACAAATTCCTCTTCCTCCTCAGGAATATCCCAGCCATCAGGGAGGTCGGCACTGGAAGCGAGAAGCTCACACCCCGAAATCGCCCGAGCAGCATCCAGGTCGTCGAATCCAGTGAGCTTGATCAGCGGCCCCTTGGGACCCGGCCGCACGGACTCGATCCGACCAAAGCGTGCGCTGGCCGGAGGAGGGACAATCCACACCTCCACACCCGTCAAAACCGATAAAGGAAGCCCCGGAGCGACTGCTACCGAGACTTCCCCTTTGAGTCCATGTGTCTTGACGACCCGACCGATCGGGACGTAGGGCGAATCAGCCACGTTCCTAGCCGAGGATTTCGACCTCGACCTGCTTGTCGTCCGAACTACCCGCAGCGCGCGCAAGAGTCCTGATGGCCTTGATGATGCGGCCCTGACGGCCGATCACCTTGCCGACGTCAGACGGGTCGAGGGTGACCTCGAACGCAATCGAATGTTCCAGTTCCTTGCACCCAATAGAGACCGCGTCCGGAACGTCCACGAGAGACGTGACCACAAAGCGGACGAGCTCCTCGGTATCGGCAACAGAAGCCATGGAGGGATGCCTGACTACTCGGCAGCCTCGGTGGTGGCGTCGGCGCCTTCTTCGGCGACCTCTTCCGCAACCTCGGCCTCAGCGGCGGGCTCTTCGACGACCTCAACCTCAACGACCTCAACCTCAACGACGGTCTCCTCGACAGCGTCAGCCTCGACGACTACCTCTTCGACGACCGTCTCCTCGACTACCTCGATGACTTCCTCGGGTGCCTCAGCGGCTTCCTTGGCAGCAGCCTTCTCCGCAGCAGCAGCCTCGGCAGCAGCCTTCTTGGCCTCGACAGCGTCAGCGGCGGCCTTCTCGGCAGCGGCGGCGTCAGCGGCGACCTTGGCCGTAACCTTCTTGGAAGGCTTGGCCTCCTCGGCCGGAGTTTCCTTCTCGCCGCGAGCGATTGAGATGATCTTGGCGGCGGCCTCGGTGGGCTGCGCACCCTTGGCGATCCAGGCGTCGACCTTTTCGAGGTCGAGCTCGACAAATGACGGCGTCACGCGAGGATTGTAGCGGCCCACGATCTCGATGAAACGGCCGTCACGGCGCGCGCGCCCGTCAGCAACTACAACACGGTAATACGGCGCCTTTTTGGCACCGTGGCGCGCCAGACGAATCTTGACTGCCAACAGGTTCACCTCCGGTCAAGGCGACCGCCGGTGCGGCCGCACTACAAAGCAAGCAAAGCGGTTGCACATTCTACGTCAGTAAAGGGACGGGGTCAAAGACACGCCTCCGGGCGTCCCGTGCCGCTTGAGGGCACCGCGTTTGAGGCGGTCCGAAGCTAGAATCCGCCGGGCATTCCAGGAATCCTCATTCGTCGCTTGCCCTTGCCCGACTGCCCCTGGAACTGCTTCATGAGCTTTCGAGTCTCAGCGAACTGCTTGAGCAGTTGGTTGACGTCGTAGACCTGAACGCCTGCTCCCCGAGCAATGCGCTCACGACGCGAACCGTTGATGATCTTGGGCTGGGCGCGCTCATCGGCCGACATCGAAAAGATGATTGCCTCGATGCTGTCCAGGGCGCCGTCATCGACCTCGTCTGCTGCGCCTTTGAGCTTGCCCATCCCTGGCAGCGACTTGAGAATACTGCCCAGACCACCCATCTTGCGGACCGAAACAATCTGGGACAGAAAGTCGTCAAAGGTGAAATCCGCGCGCTTCATGCGATCCGCAGTCTCGGCGTCCATCTCGGCAGCGCCGACTTCTTGCGCCTTTTCGATGAGCGACACGACATCGCCCATTCCAAGAATCCGCTTGGCCATACGATCCGGATAGAAAAGCTCAAGCGCGTCAGGCTTCTCGCCGAAGCTCGCGAACTTGATGGGCTTGCCGGTGACTTGGCGGATGGAGAGAGCAGCACCACCGCGGGCGTCGCCGTCGAGCTTGCTCATGATGACGCCGTCAAAGTTGACCTTCTCGGCAAATGCGGCCGCCACGTTGACAGCGTCCTGCCCCGTCATCGAGTCGACGACCATCAGGATCTGATCCGGTCGCACCGCATCGCGAACGGCAGCTGCTTCAGCCATCATTTCTTCGTCGACATGAAGCCGACCGGCGGTGTCCACGATCACGAAGTCGCGCATGGTGTCGATGGCGTGGCGAACGCCGGCCTTGGCGATGGCCACAACGTCGGAGCCCTCACCCCGGTAGACGGGGATGTCGAGCTCACGGCCGAGTGACTCAAGCTGCTCGATCGCGGCGGGACGATAGACGTCGCAGGCTACCATCAGCGGCCGCTTCCCCTGCTTGCGCATGAGGTTGGCGAGCTTAGCCGTGGCGGTGGTCTTGCCTGATCCCTGAAGGCCGACGAGCATGACCACGTTGGGCACCCGGCCTGAGAGCACAAGCTGCGAACCCGCTCCGCCGAGCAGGTCAGTCATTTCGTCCAACACTATCTTGATGACCTGCTGACCAGGGGTCAGGGACTTCATCACGTCTGACCCAACGGCCCGAGCGCGAACCTTGGCTACGAACTCTTTGACGACCATATAGTTGACGTCGGCCTCAAGCAGCGCCATGCGAATCTCGCGCATGGCGGCATCTACATCTTCCTCAGTTAGGCGACCCTTGCCCGTCAATCCCGAGAAGATCGCCTGAAGCCTGTCAGAGAGGTTTTGAAACATGTGAGTGGAGCCCTTCTCGTTTGTCGACGTACTGCAGACTATCCACGCCAATCAGCCCGCACGCCGAAGCGTCACACCGAGCTTAGCCTACGAAACGCAGTCGCTGGATCGGAGCGAAGATGACGACTACTCTGCCCAGCACGCCGCTCAGGGGAACTGTCCCAATGTAGCGGCTGTCCTCGGACTGCGCTCGGTTGTCACCCATCACATAGATCTGGCCAGCGGGAACGGTGACCGCCGCCATGGAAGTAGCGTATTGGGGGACGATTGCCTGACCACGAATCGGCTCCCGAGCGCCGTTGACGTAGGCGACGTCGCCTCGAATCTCTACGACGTCACCGGCAAGACCAATCACCCGCTTGACGAGCTCGGTTTGAATCCCTTGATCGTTGGCGACGAGGACAACCACGTCCCCTCGGGCCACACCCTTCGCTCCGCGCGTGATCAGGACGCGATCTGCCGACCTTAGTGTGGGCAGCATTGAGGGACCGTCTATGTGAACCGGCCGAAAGAAGACGAAGAACACCAACACGATGGCAACAAAGAGCACAGTAAGCGGGAGCAATAAGAGCCGAGCGAGGCGATCGCTTGACACTCTCGGCTCCCTAGGTCCCGGCTCAAGTGCAGTCGGCCCGATATACAGATCGTCACTCACCGGAAACCAAAGCCCGAGCGAAGTCGACGGCTTGGAATGGCTTGAGGTCGTCGATAGACTCCCCAACCCCAATTCGCAAAATGGGAATCTGCAACTCACGCGCAATTGCAACTGCGATTCCACCCTTGGCGGTGCCGTCAAGCTTGGTCAAGACGATTCCATCGACCTCGAGCGCAGAACCAAACTCACGAGCTTGGACAAGGCCGTTTTGCCCCGTCGTAGCGTCGAGCACAAGAAGCGTCTTGACCGGGGGTTTGCTGCGGTTCTCCGTGACGCGCTTGATCTTGACGAGTTCGCGCATGAGATCCGCAGACGTATGAAGCCGCCCAGCCGTGTCGATCAAGGTGAGATCCGCCGACATCTCCTCGGCTGTGGTCACGGTGTCAAAGGCCACGGCCGCAGGGTCAGCCCCGCGATCACGCCGCACCACCGGCACATCGGCTCTCTCTGCCCAGACATCGAGCTGCTCGCACGCGGCGGCGCGATAGGTGTCCGCCGAGCCAAGCACCACAACGCGTCCGGTGTCTTTGGCCTGTTTGGCAAGCTTGCCCACGGTGGTCGTCTTCCCCGCACCGTTGACTCCGACGACCAGTACTGTCACGGGTGAGAGAGCGAGAATGTCGTCCGAATCAGCCGAGAACTCGGCGGCGATCTGCTCGGCGAGTGCATCCACGACAGCTGGGGCGTCCGGGAGGGCCTGCTCCGCGGCAAGGCGTTTCAGGCGAGTGACGATATCGTTAGTCGCTGTGAAGCCGATATCGGCGCCGATGAGCGTGTCTTCCAGGTCGCTCCAGAACTCCTCGTCAAGGTCGGGGCCGCGCCTCAAGAGGACGTTGAGCTGACCTCCGAGTCGCTCGCGACTGCGCGAGAGGCCGTCCGAGAGGCGCCTATACCATGGCGTGGTCATCGGCCACCTTCGGGTCAACCTGAGTGCGATCGAGCTTCTGGCTGACTACCTTTGAGACACCGTCCGCCTGCATCGACACGCCGTACAAGACGTCGGCCATCTCCATAGTGCGCCTCTGATGCGTGACAACGATGAACTGAGTCTGTCCACGCATCGAGTCCGTAAACGCAATGAATCGGCGCAAGTTAGTATCGTCGAGCGCCGCTTCGACCTCGTCGAGGATGTAGAACGGACAGGGACGAGTCCGGTACACGGCAAACAGCAAAGCCAGCGCAGTAAGGGACTTCTCGCCGCCCGACATCAGCGTCATCTTGACCAGCTTCTTGCCACGAGGCTGAGCGATGACCTCGACACCTGTCAGGTCGGGATCATCAGGATCTGTGAGCTGCAGCTGTGCCGTGCCGCCGGGAAAGAGCAGGGCGAAGACTTCCTGGAACGCGCGGTCAACGACCTCAAACGTCTCCATGAAGCGATCACGCATCTTGCGGTCGATCGCGGCGACCACCTTTTGCAGGGCTCGACGGCTGCTGTCCAGATCCTCGATCTGAGAGACCATGAACTCGCGCCGATTCCTCAGCGACTCAAACTCCTCCATGGCGATGGGATTGACCGGGCCGAGATTAGAAATCTGCTTGCGCAGTCTGTGTCCGCGGTCCTCGGTGATGGACCGATTCTCCAGCTCTTCAGCAGCAAGTGCCGTCTCAAGAGGAATCCCGAGCTCCTCAACTATCCGACGAACGGCTTGGTTGACCTGAACTTCGAGCTGGCCCTTCTCGACACGTAGATCGGTGGCCGACTCACCCTTGCCGTCAATCTCACCCTGGACCTCTCGGACCGCAGCCTGCGCGCTCATGATGGTCTCGCGCAGGGACTCAGAGTCCGCCTGCTCGAACCGAGCGCGGTCCTTTAGCTTATGCGCCCAATGATCTGCTCGCTCCTGCAGCACCACGTACAGATCGTGAACGGGCTGGATACGTTGCCGGAGCAGCTCCAGGGCAATCTCGCTCTCTGCAGCGGCGCGCACGGTGTCCTCTAGTTCGCGGAGCTCAGAGAGGATCGTGTTTACCTGCCGCTTGAGATGAACTTCGCGCTCGGAGACGGTTGCAATCTCCACTTGGCAGGTGCTCAAGCGCTCTGAGACCGCGCTTTCTTCTCTGAATCGCAAGTCACGCTGCTCGCGCGAGACAATGGCCGCCTCTTCCAGGCTCTCAAGCTCAACCTGAGAGCTCTCGATGCGTGTGGTAAGTGCGGCTGCGCTCGGTCGGTCTTTCGCCGTGCGCGTCCGGATGTCGGCGATCCGCTCCTCGACGCCTTCGGACTCGGTATCCAGAGAGCGCATCTGCTGTTCGAGTCGGCCGACCTCCTCCAACAGAGAGTCATGCTCGCCGGTCAACCCCGCAATCTTCTGCGACAGCTCCAGCGCATCTTGTTGAGCCGCGGCAACGGCCTCCTCGGCATCCATGAGCACGGACTCTGCGGCTCCTACCGAGACCGTCAGCGCCCCGGTGTCGTCGTGGAGCTCGTTGAGTCGGCGCTTGCGAGCCAGCACGCCCTCGGTGTCGCTGACCTGGGTGCCCAGCGTGAGCTTTCCGGTCGGCCACACCACGGCTCCGCTCACCGTCGCAAAGCGCGCGCCGGTCTCGTCGGCCGCAGAGAGCTTGATTGCCTCATCGACGCTGTCGACCACAAACACGTCGCCCAGAAGTGCCTCTACCGCAGCAGCAGAAACGGCATCATATTCCAGGTCGTCAATCAGGCGCTTGCCCGCCGCAGGTTTACCTTTGAGGCGAGAACGCGACCCAAGGAGCGGAACAAGCGACATCTCGCCAACCGTATGGTCGACAATCTGGGAAGCGATAGTGGAGGCGGATGGCGAGTCGGCCACAAGCAGGCCGAACAGGTCGGCACCCAAGAGTCGCTCAACCAAGACTTCGTAGTGCTGTGGAGCGCGAATAGCCTCGGCGACGGGTCCTACCATGCCGGGCAAAGCCCGCTCCTGGGCCAGTGCCCAAGCCAATGCCGGGGACGCGCTGGCGAAGGCGCGGTCGACTTCCTCAAGGCCCCGCGCTTCAGCGCGAGCCTCGGTGAGCTTATCTCGGACTGCCTCAAGGTCGCGGCGACGCGAGTCGAATACCCTCACGCGCTTGTCGACGTCGGAGTCTGCCGCCGCAATCTCCCGTCGAGTGCGGCCGAGATGCCCCGCGAGCGCCTCAAGCCGCGATCGGCGCGCAGACAGCGTGGACTGAGCCCCAGTGCGCTGCTCCTTGAGCTGCTCGGCTCGCTGGCCGAGGAGCTCCTCTTCGAGCCGGAATGCGCTCAGAGCCTGCTCGGCCTTGGCAACCTCGGCTCGGTCGTCTTCCAAGAGCTTGCGACTGCGGCGAATCTCGGCAGTGATACGGCCGAGCTCGTCGTCTGCAGCCATGCGCGCCTTGCGTACCGCCTCGGCTTCTCGGCGAAGTTCGTTGAGCTGTCCGTAGAGAGCCTTGAGGCGCGCATCGGTTTCACCGCGATCCTGAGACAACCTCTCCAGTTCGCCGCTTCGTGTGGCCGAACGAGTCTCGGAGTGATGCAACTTCTGCCGCAGATCCGAAAGTCTGCCGATGAGGTTCTTGCCCTTCTCCTCAAGAAGCAGGAGCCCGGCGTCGAGGCGCTCGAGAATGGACTGCATCCGCCGGCGCTGCTCCGAGAGGTCACCTACGAAGAGGCCCTTCTCCTCCAGTAGCGACTGGAACTTGCCGAGCTCACGCTCCTTCTCGGCGAGGCGATAGCGCGACAAATCGATGTCGGCGTCGGCCTCCTTCTCGCGTTTAGCCAGCTCGTCCCATAACGTTTGCAGTCGTCGCAGATCGTCAACTGCCAGCGTGAGGTCCACGTCCCGCAGTTCGGCTACTAGGCCTGTATGTTCCTGGGCCTTGGTCGCCTGCCGCTGCAGGGGTCGAAGCTGACGATCGATCTCGGAGGAGATATCGCGCGCCCGCTCGAGATGTGCATCCATGTGCGAAAGCTTGCGCAGCGCACGTTCTTTGCGCTTCTTGTGCTTGAGGACGCCCGCCGCTTCCTCGATGAGCGAACGACGCTCCTCGGGACGAGAATTGAGGACCTCGTCCAGCCGTCCTTGGCTGATGATGGAGTGTGTGTCGCGACCCAGTCCCGAGTCGTGGAGCAGGTCTTGGATGTCCATCAGTCGAGCGGGAGCGTTGTTGATCAGGTACTCACTCTCGCCACTGCGATACATTCGGCGGGTGATGGTGACCTCGGTGAACTCCAGCGGGAGCTGGCCGTCGGAGTTATCGAGCACCAAGTCCACCTCGGCCACACCCACGGCCTGCCTTGCCGACGAGCCGGCGAAGATGACGTCCTCCATCGCCTGACCCCGCAAGGTCTTAGCGGACTGCTCGCCGAGAACCCACAGCACGGCATCAGAGATGTTGGACTTCCCCGATCCGTTGGGGCCGACGATGACCGTCACCCCGGGCTCGAGCTCCATGATGCTCTTGTCGGCGAACGACTTGAAACCTTTGAATATGAGCGACTTGAGGTGCACAATCCCCCTCGAATGAGCGTGTTGACGCGGGGCGTCAAAACAGCCCCGAAAGCGTGAGTCAGTGTAGCACAGGGTCCACGCGAATTAGGTGCTCAGGCGCGCTTTGGACGACGGGTGCGCCGCTGCCTTTTCAGGGTCGCCAGCGCCGCTAATGCCGCGGCCGCCTCAGCCTCTTTCTTGGTCAGTCCACTGCCGCTACCCATGACCTCGCCCGCGACTTCCACCTCAATCGTGAACGTTCGCGCGTGAGGTGGGCCCTCCTGTGAGATGAGGTGGTACACGGGGGTGTCACCGCGCGCCTGCAGCCTCTCCTGAAGCTCGGACTTCGGGTTTTCGAGATTCGCCGCGACGTCCTCACGAATCAGGGGCCCCAATGTCGCTAGCACCCAACGTGTGGCTTCTGACATCCCACCGTCCAGGTACAGAGCGGCAACTAGCGCCTCGTACACATTGCCCAAGGCGCTCTTCAAGCCTCTGCCACCGGTTCCGCGCTCGCTCTGTCCCACGACGATTGCTTCAGCAAGTCCGAGATCAGCCGCTACACGACCCAGCGCCGTGCGAGACACGACAGAGACTCGGATTCGTGTCAGGCCCCCCTCGTCCATCGAAGGAAATCTGCTGTACAGCTCCTCGGCAATGACGAATCCGACGATCGAGTCGCCGAGGAATTCAAGCCGCTCGTAGTACGCACCTGGATCGCGCTGCTCGACGGCGGAGGGATGCGTCAGAGCGCGCAGCACGAGCTCCTTGTCGGCGAACGAGTGTCCGAGCACCGACTCGGCGAGAGCAATACGTTGCGCTTGGTCTGTGGATTCCGCTTTGGGCTCGGATGCTCGCACCATGATCGAGATCAGACGCGCGCGAGAATCAGCGTCGCGTTATGCCCACCAAACCCGAATGAGTTGCTCATTGTCACCGAGAGATCGGCCTTGCGCGCAACCAGCGGGACGTAGTCCAAGTCGCATTGAGGATCAGGATCGGTGAGGTTGATCGTCGGCGGAATCAGGCTGTTCTCCATCGCCAAGACGCAGACAGCGGCCTCTGCAGCGCCGGCCCCGCCAAGCATATGACCCATCATCGACTTGGTGGAACTCACCGGTGGAGCGCATCCGCCAAACACCCGCTTGACGGCGTTTGTCTCGGCAATATCGCCCACCTCGGTAGAGGTGCCATGAGCGTTGATGTACTTGACGTCACACGGGGCCAAGCCTGCCTGCGCCAGGGCGGTCTGCATCGCACGGATGGCGCCACTGCCATCGGGTGCAGGAGCGGTGATGTGGTAGGCGTCTGCCGTCGCACCGTAACCAACGACTTCGGCGCGAATACGCGCGCCGCGAGCAACGGCGTGGTCCCAGTCCTCAAGAACCAGCAGTCCACCGCCCTCGGCGATGACGAAGCCGTCGCGTCCCACATCCCAAGGTCGAGAAGCGCCCGCCGGATCATCGTTGCGAGTCGACAGCGCGCGCGCCGCAGCGAATCCGGCCACTCCAAGCGGAGTGACGCCTGCGTCAAAGCCGCCCGCAACGATCACGTCGGCAGTTCCTCTGCGAATCGCCTCGGCGGCCTCGCCAATGGCGTGAGAGCCGGTGGCGCATGCCGAGACAGGCGCGTAGTTGATGCCTTTGAGTCCCCAGCGGATCGAGATCTGGCCCGCTGCCAAGTCGACAATCATCATCGGCACAAGCATGGGGCTGACGCGGCTCGGCCCACGCTCGCGAAGGATGGCGGACTGCTCTTCCATGGTGCCGAGTCCGCCGATTCCGGAGCCGACGATACAACCGGCCCGCGGTGCCAGCTCGTCATCTATCTCGCTCAGTCCGGCGTCCCGTAGCGCCTCGTCGGCAGCAACCATGGCGAACTGCTGGAACCGCGACATGTGCCGCGACTCCTTGCGGTCGAGCACATGACTGGGGTCGAAATCCTGGATGTAGCCGGCGAACGTCGTTCGAAACTCGGAAGCGTCGAAGTGAGTGATGGAGCTGATCCCACTGCGACCGTTTGAGAGCGAATCCCACATCGCCTCGGCGCCGACTCCAGTTGGAGTGACGACCCCGAGTCCCGTGACGGCTACTCGTCTCATGACAACTCCTGGGCGGCGCTGTATTCGGATTGCAGTCGCTCCATCAGCGTCGCGACCGTCGGGATGTCGTGAATATCGGCAGCCGCTGAACCGGCAAACACCAGCCCCTGCTCCACGTCGCCGCCTTGAGCCATCTCAAGCTCGTTGATGATGCAGTAGTCCTTGCCGCATGCCTTGAGGCAAGAGCGGCACTTGATGATAGGCGGGTAATCCTCCACAACAAGGCGCTCCCAGAACGGGTTCTTCAGGGCGCGGCCCGGCAAACCGACAGGGCTCTTCATCACAACGACGTCATCTGGAGTCGCATCTACGTACATCTGCTTGAAAGCCTGCGGCGCCGAGCACTCAACCGTAGCGGCGAAGCGAGAACCCATCTGCACTCCCGAGGCCCCAAGCTCGAGGACCTCGAAAATGTCGCGTCCCGTGGTCACTCCCCCAGCACCGATGACCGGGATACTGACGGCGTCCAAGATCTCCGGCAGCAAGTCGCGCATCATTCGATCGGTGCCGAGATGCCCGCCAGCCTCAAACCCCTCGACCACGACGGCCGAGGCACCGAACTTCTCGGAGAGCTTGGCCACACGAGGACTGCCCACGATCGGCACCATGGGGACGTCAGCTTCGCGACACCAGGTGAACACGTCGCGAGAGAAGCCGGCGCCGGCGATGACGAGGTCGATACCCTCCTCCAGCGCCGTTTGCACCAACTCACGAAACTCCCGAATCGCGACCATGATGTTGACGCCGACAATCCCGTCCGTCAGCGCGCGGGCCTTACGAATTTCACCGCGGAGCTCTTCGACGGACAACCCGCTCCCAGCGATGATGCCGATGCCGCCGGCTTCAGCGACAGCCGCGGCCAGCGGGGACAGCGAGATGCGAACCGCCATACCTCCCTGAATAATGGGAAGCCGAGCAGTACGGTTACCGATGGTGAGTGTGGGCATGTCCACGGGGCAGCCTTTCGCAGTGACAGTGTCGCGAGGAACGCGACTACACCCGGTGGCCGACAGCGGCCACCGGGTGATTACGTGTGTGGGGACTAGCTGTTGGAATCGATGTAGGCAACAGCATCGCCAACGGTCTTGATGCTCTCGGCATCCTCATCGGGGATGGAAATGCCGAACTCCTCCTCAAGCGCCATGACGAGCTCGACAATGTCGAGCGAGTCGGCGCCGAGGTCGTCGACGAACGCTGCGTCCTCGACCACATCGTCTTCCTCAACGTTGAGCTGCTCGACAACGACGGCCTTAACCTTCTCAAGAATCTCTTCGCGCTCCATGCAACACACCTCCCTCCGGGGATCATCAGCAGACTATATCGCAGGGCGAATCCTACGCCCGGTAGCGCACTCTACGTAAACGTCATCCCGCCGTCGATAGCCAGCGTCTGTCCCGTGATGTACCCGGCCTCGTCGCTGGCCAAGAACGCGACCGCCATCGCAACGTCATCGGGAGTTCCGAAGGTGCGCATCGAAATCGTTTGCTTGGCGGCCTCCCGGACATTCTCGGGCAACTTGGCCGTCATCGCGGTTTCAATGAAGCCGGGGGCCACGGCGTTGGCACGCACGCCTCGGCTGGCCAGCTCTCGAGCGGTCGACTTGGTCAGGCCTATGACGCCCGCCTTGGCCGCAGCATAGTTCGCCTGACCAGCGTTGCCAACAAGCCCGATGACTGATGCGACGTTGACGATCGCGCCAGTCCGCGCCTTCATCATCACTTTGCCTGCAGCTCGGGTGCAGAAGAACACGCCGGTGAGGTTGGTAGAGATAACCGCCTGCCAGTCTGCATCACTCATACGCACAATCAGACCATCGCGAGTGATTCCAGCGTTGTTGACGAGCACGTCAAGCGCGCCAAACTTCTCGAGCACAGCGGCCACAAGCGCTTCGCACCGCTCTGAGACGGTCACGTCAGCCGGAAATGCCGCGGCGATACCACCGGCGCTCTCGATATCCGCCACAACGCCCTCAGCGTCGGCCTCCATACCAGGATAGTAATTGACTGCGACCGCAGCCCCCTCGCCGGCAAGCTGAAGCGCGATTCTGGCGCCAATTCCGCTCGATGCGCCCGTAACGAGCGCAACCTTGTTGCTTAGTCTGCTCATAATGCCTCCTTGATGACAGCTTCCAGGCCTGCAGTCTCGATAGCGATTGCCGTAATGCCATCGACACGTTTCGCCAAACCGGTGAGCACAGCTCCCGGCCCAGCTTCAATGAGTGTTACCGGACCATCAGCGACGAGCGCACTCATCGTCTCGGTCCAGCGCACGGGAGATGTGATTTGCAGCAGTAGCCTTGAACGGATCAACTCCGCGTCAACCGTGAATGAAGGATCGCTGTTCGACACGACCGGGTAGCTCGCGTCCCTAAAGGCGGTCTCAGAGAGCAGCCCGCCAAACGACTTCGCAGCATCGTCCATCAGCGGCGAGTGAAACGGCCCCGACACCGAGAGCGGAACAACGCGACGGGCTCCAGCCGAGGCAAGCGCCGAGGCGGCCTCCGCAACGCCCTCGTGAGTGCCCGAGATAACAACTTGGCCAGGCGAGTTGTCGTTGGCGAGCCAGACGCCCTCAATCCCGGCAATCGTGTCGGCGACCGTACTGGCATCCAGACCCAGAATCGCCGACATGGTTCCCGGCGACTCTACGGCCGCATGAGCCATGTACTTGCTCCGCTCGACCACTAGTTCCAGCCCCGCCTCTGGTGAGAACACATCGGCAACAGCCAGCGCAGCCAGCTCTCCGAGCGAGTGACCTGCAACGGCGACGGGCTCGACACCGCTCCCTAGAATCGTAACGCCCCACGCCCAGTCGCAGAGAAACAGCAGCGGCTGAGCAACTCTGGTATCTGCGAGTTCGGTGGGCGTCCCCGAACGGGCGATGCTCCGCAGATCGAACCCGGAGAGCGCTTCTGCAGCATCGAGAAGTCGCCCCATCGAATCCAGTCCCGGGACGTCATCAAGCATTCCGACTCGCTGCGATCCTTGGCCTGGAAAGACCAGTGCCACACGGTCGGCCATGAAACTACCCAACCTCTGGAATCGAGCAGAGGGCTCGCATCACGGCCTCGGCACCCGACATCATCTGCTCGACAATCACCGCAGCGGGCTGAATCTCGCACACGAGCGCTGCCGCCTGGCCTGCCATGAGTGAGCCCATGTCGATGTCACCCTGACGCATCGCAAGTGCGAGCTTGCCGCTGCCCAGAGCCTCGATCTCTTCCGCCTGATTATTCCGATCCAGAATGTCGATCTGGCGAGATAGCTTGTTCTTCAGGACGCGGACCGGATGTCCGGTCGACCGTCCCGTGACTACCGTGTCACGATCCTTGGCACGAATGACCTGAGCCTTGACGTCGGGGTGGATGGTGCACTCCTCGGCACACATGAAGCGCGTACCGACCTGCACTCCCTCGGCGCCCAACGCGAAGGCGGCAGCCATGCCCCGCCCGTCGGCGATTCCGCCAGCCGCAACCACGGGAATCTCAACGGCGTCAACGAGCTGAGGGACGAGCACCATGGTCGTCAAATCGCCGATATGACCGCCAGCCTCCATACCTTCGCCGATGATCGCATCTGCACCGATGGACTCCATCCGCTTTGCGAGCGCGACTGACGGAGCGATCGGCAGGACCTTGATTCCCATTTCCTTGAGCGCGGCCATGTACTTGCCAGGGTTGCCGGCGCCCGTGGTGACCACGTCGACACCTTCCTCCAGTACCATGGCGACGATGTCGTCGATGTGGGGTGTCAACAGCATCAGGTTCACGCCGAACGGCCTGTCCGTGAGCAGTTTCGCGTTGCGAATCTCTGTCCGCAGTACATCAGTCGGCATCTGCCCCGCGCCGATGATTCCGAGCGCCCCCGCGTTTGAGACGGCTGCGGCCAGCTCGGCAGTGGCGGTCCAGGCCATGCCGCCCTGGATAAGCGGATGCTCTACGCCGAGAAGTCTGCTGAGTCGGGTCTGAAACGCCATGCTACTGATCCCCTTTGTCCGGGACGGTCATGGTCCATCGGATTGTTGCAGCACCCCAAGTGAGGCCCGCGCCGAATCCCACAAGAGCGATGAGGTCGCCGGGCTGAAGTCGCCCGCTAGTATACAGGTCGTCCAAAGCCAGAGGGATCGATCCCGCCGAGGTGTTCCCGGTGTTCTCAACATTTGAATAGACGCGTTCATCATCGATTCCCAAACGCTCCTCAATGGTGTCGAGAATCCGCTTGTTGGCTTGATGCGGAATGAGCCATGCAAGGTCATCAACGGTGTTGCCGGTGGACTCGAGTGCTTTGACGGTAGCCTTGGGAATCACTCGCACTGCGAACTTGAACACCTCGGTGCCATTCATCTGTAGGTAGTGCTCTCGATTCCGGATGCGCTCGACAGTGCACGGCGCCGCCGAGCCGCCCGCCGGGATCTTCAGCAGGTCTCCCCCGCTGCCGTCGGCACCCAGCTCGATTGCCATCACCCCGGGATCCATCGACGCGCGTAGCACCACAGCTCCCGCTCCATCACCAAAGAGGACACAGGTCGCTCGATCGGTGAAATCGACGTGCCGCGTGAGAGCATCCGCGCCGATAACCAAGACGGTTTCGTGGCGGCCCGACTCGATTGCGGTGGTTCCGGCCTCAAGCGCATAGATGAAGCCCGAACATGCCGCATTGACGTCGTAGGCGGGACAAGTAAGCCCCAGTTTGAACTGAGTTAGGCACGCTGTTGAAGGAAAGAGATGGTCGGGAGTCGAGGTTCCGACCACCAGCAGATCGATGTCCTGGGGCCTGAGCCCCGCACAATCCAGCGCACGCTGTCCAGCGCGAACCGCTAGGTCAGAAGTCCCGTGATGCTCCTCGGCAAGTCGGCGCTCCCGGATGCCGGTGCGCGACACGATCCACTCGTCGGAGGTGTCGACCATTCCTTCGAGATCTTTGTTGGTCAACGTGTGTTCGGGCAGGAACGACCCGGTTCCGATGATGGTTGCGTGGCGTGTCATCTTGAGACGAGCATCCCTTGAGTCGGCTTGTTGTCGGTCCGCGGTCCTGACGAGGCCCCGGCTTGGCGTCGGCGAAGTGTACACGACCCGCATCGCCAAACAGAAGTACCGAACGGTCTAGTTGTCGGTGACAGCTGCGGCAATCTGCTCGGTCAGGCCGCCTCGACCGGCCTGAGCTGCGATTGCAATTGCGCTAGCAATGGCGGTCGACTTGGAAGAGCCGTGCCCGATAATGCACACTCCCGCCACACCTAGCAGCGGCGCGCCTCCGTAGGTATCCGGGTCGAGCCTGCTGCGGAGTCGATTCAACGCAGGCTTGAGAACCGCTGACGCCGCGGTGTTAATGGGCGTCGACGTGATTGCATCCTTCACCTGGCCGAGCAGTATCATGCTCGCACCCTCAAGCAACTTCAGCGCGACGTTGCCGGTAAACCCATCAGTCACGATGACGTCGGAAACCCCGGCCAAAACATCGCGGCCCTCAACGTTGCCGATAAAGTGAGGAACCCGTTCGGCCATGAGCGCATGGGCTGCTTGAGCGAGTTGCGAGCCCTTGGAGGGCTCTTCGCCGATGTTGAGCAGTGCTACCCTCGGCCCGATGACTCCGAGCACGACAGTTGCGTAGGCCGCACCCATCTGAGCGAACTGCAAAAGGTTCTCGGGCTTGCAGTCGGCATTGGCTCCCACATCGAGCAGCACACATGGCGGACCGGCGGTAGGCACGACTGTGGCGATTGCCGGCCGCTGGACTCCCTTGATTCGTCCCATGATGAGCGTCGCCGCGGCCATGGCCGCACCGGTGTTACCTGCCGAGAAGAACGCGCTCGCTTTGCCTTCTTTGACGAGGCGCGCTCCCACAACGATCGATGAGTCCTTCTTGTTTCTGACGGCATTTGCCGGATGCTCGTCCATCTCGATGACCTCGGTGCAGGCAACGGTCTGCACGCGGTCACCCTGTTGCGCGGCGAATGGCTCGATCACGTCGGCAGGCCCAGTGAGGATGATCCGCAAGCCGGAGTCCTTGGCTAGGGCAGCGCCCACCCCGGCAAGAACCGCACCGGGGGCGTTGTCACCGCCGACGGCGTCGACCACTACCGTCACGGGACGACTATCCGACATACACACCCTCTCCCGACAGAGCGGCCGACCTCATCCCGACAACCGGGCTAGGTCGGCCACTGAAACTCAATGATTCCCAGAGAACCGCTCAAGTCACCACGACCCAGATCCTAGGCCGACGACACCTTAGGCAGACTACTCGGTATCGATGACCTCGCGGTCCTTGTAGAACCCGCAGGTCGGACAGACCCGATGCGGCAGCTTGACCTCGTGACACTGCGGGCAAGTGGACTTGGCCGGCGCAGTGAGTACACTCGATGAGCGACGGCTGTGCGTCTTCATTCGGCCGGTCTTTCGCTTCGGTACTGCCATCGGAGCCGTTCCTTCCGTCTTGGCGCCACTACTGAGCGGCGCTCGTGGTGTCTAGAGCGTATGGCGACCCGACGGCCGCACGAGCGAAAATGATAGCACGCGTCTCGCGCCATTGGTAGAACCATCCGCTAGGGCACTTGCCCTCACTTGCCTTCACTTACCCGACAACGACTCACCCTGCGTAGACAGCCAAACCCTAAACGTCGTCGCCCTGTCGCTCATCCGTCAACAAGGCACCCAGTGCCGCGAACGGATGCTCGTCAGGCGATGCATCAGCGCATCCGCACTTGCCCTCATTGAGGTCAGCACCACAGGAAGCACAGAGACCTGCACACTCTTCGTCGTGGACGGGCGCGAAGGGGGCCTCGAGCACCAAGGCCACCATGAGAGACGGCAGCACATCCACGACGCCCTCGTGGCTGATCAACTCGTAATCCTGATCGTCTGGAATGCCGTCTTCTTTGCCAGGCTCAATGTAGAAGCCATCGACAGCGCCGCGAATTATCAGCGGGAACTCGCGCAAACAGCGGGAGCACGTGGCAACAACCTCGGCCACAACGCTCCCACCGCTCACCACGCTGGTCCCCCCATTGGTCAGCCAGATGTCAAAATGAGCCGGTGAGCTTTGAACGAAGACCTCACTGCCGACTTCAAGCCTGTCAAAATCGAACTCGTCGGCAACCGTGATGGTCGCACCAAGGTCGTCAAGAATAGAGGTCAGTTTGACCGGATAGTTCTCCATAGTAATCGCGAGCGCCTCTCGAGAGACTACTGTCGCTGACCGCCGACTTTACCCTGCAGGCGATCACGGCCGCGCTGCACGGCTGTCAGCAGCTTGCCCAGATTGACCTCGAGGTTGGCAAGCATCTCGTCGGCGTAGTCCTCGGCACCCAGGCGGGTCTCACGCTCCTGAGTACGAGCCTTGTCCATGATGTCTGCGGCCTGGGCCTCTGCGAGGCGAACGACCTCAGTCTCGTTGGCAAGTGCCTGCGCGCGATCACGGGCGTCCTCGAGAATACGGTTGGCCTCTTTCTCGGCCTCCTCGAGCATTTCCTGACGCTCCTTGACGATCCAGCGCGCCTGCTTGAGCTCATCGGGATACTGCGCGCGTATCTCGTCGATAATCTCGTAGACCTTGTCCGGGTCGACCATCTTGTTGCTCGAAAACGGCACTGTTCGCGCGTTATCGACAATCTCTTCAACTCGGTCGATCAGGGCCATAATATCCATGAAACAGCCTCCCTAACGGGCTTCATTCATCTTGCGCTCGAGCGCTTCACTCACAACGTCGGGCACCAGGCCCCGAACCGCCCCGCCGTGCCGGGCGATCTCCCTCACTGCAGACGAACTCAAATACATGTACTCCGGTATCGCCATGATGAACATGGTCTCAATCTTTGAATCCAAGCGCCAGTTCAGCGCCGCCATCTGGAACTCGCGTTCAAAGTCTGTGACGACACGCAGCCCCTTGATTATGACTGATGCGCCCACTTCTTCTGCAAAGTTAACCAACAGGGTATCAAAAGGACGCACTGATACGTTGGGAAGATGCGCCGTGGCCCTCTCTACAAGCTCAACTCTCTCATCGATAGTGAACAGCGGGCCGCTGCCATTCTTGTTCTCGGAGCGCGCAACCCCCACCACCAACTCATCAAAGAGCCCCGATGCGCGAACGATAACGTCGAAGTGTCCTGAAGTAATGGGGTCAAAGGTTCCCGGGACAATACCGCGATTCACTCTGACCTCGCTTCCCAGTGGTAGATAACAACGTCAATGCCGGTCGTGCCGTACTTCTTGTACGTGTCCAAGCTGAACCCCGCCGGCCATGCCGCAGGCCCGTCGCTCGCGTGTTCGTAGACGATCAGTGCTCCGTCCACAAGGAGCTCACAACGAGCAAGTGCCGAGGTCAATAGCTCAATATTGGCCCACGCAAGTCTATACGGAGGGTCGAGCAGAAGCAACGAGAAGGGCCCGCCGGCGATCCCACACCGCGAAGCCATCGACGTAACATCGCCTTCTAACACGCGTCCGCGACTCTGAAGATCCAGCGACTCAAGGTTTCCTTTGAGTGTCCTCAACGCCGCCCGGTCGCTCTCCACGAACGTCGCACAAGCGCACCCGCGCGAGAGTGCCTCGATTCCGAGGGCACCGCTTCCGGCGAATGCGTCCAGAACGGCCCCGCCGCCAAGTTCCGCTCCCAGCCGAGAGGCGAGCGCCGAAAACATCGACTCCCGCACCCGGTCAGACGTCGGTCGCGTGTGGTCGCCCTTTGGCGCGACGAGCGTGCGCCCACGGTACTGGCCTGCAATAACCCTCATCCGCTGCTCACCCACTCCCAAGCCGCCGCGTAGGTGCGCTTGAGCTCGCACAGGAGCGGGCCGTGCTCAGGCAATGACAGGTGGGGATCGATCCCCACCAGCTCTCGCGCGTCGGCTCGAGCAAGCGCGATCAGGTCACCGTCGGTGACAACCGATGTGAGGCGAAGGGCTGGCAGACCGTGCTGCCGGTCACCCAGGACCTGGCCTTCGCCACGCAGCCGAAGGTCGATCTCGGCAAGCTCGAAGCCATCGTTGGTGGCTGCGATTGCCTCCATCCGCTCTCGCCCCTCGGGTGACTTGGCCTCGGCCAGCAGAAATACCTCGCCCACGACGTCCCCGCGTCCGACTCGACCTCGGAGTTGGTGCAGCTGTGCGAGCCCAAAACGCTCGGCGTTCTCGATGATCATGATGGTCGCATTGGCGACGTCGACGCCCACCTCGATAACGGTTGTGGCGACGAGCACGTCGATCTCACCAGCGCGAAAGTCGCGCATGACCCGGGCCTTCTCGGCAGGTCGCATGCGGCCTGTGAGTAGCCCCACGCGCAACTCCTTGAAGACCTGGGTGCTGAGGCGTTCAAACTCGCGAGTCGCCGCCCGCGCCTCGGCTGAATCCGACTCGTCCACGAGCGCGCACACTACGTAGCCTTGCTGGCCTTCTCGGACAGCTGCGCGCATGCGCTCATAGGCCTGGCCGCGCTGCGTGGGCTTGACAAGGGTGGTTCTGGCTCCCGGGCGGGAGTTGGGCCGTGTGCGCAGGTACGAAGCCTCTAGGTCGCCGTAGAGGGTAAGCGCGAGTGAGCGCGGGATAGGGGTTGCCGTCATCACGAGCAGATCGGGAGCGGCACCCTTTCCGCGCAGTCCGAGGCGCTGGTTGACCCCAAAACGATGCTGCTCGTCTACCACCACGAGTGTCAGCCGGCTGAAGGCTACCGACTCCTCGAGCAGCGCATGGGTGCCAAAGAGGACCTGCAGGACCCCATCGGAAAGAAGCGCCAGGAGTTCACGCCGCTCGGCAGCAGGCGTTGAGCCGGTTAGAAGTCCCCATCGAACCTCGGCCGCATCCAGCAGGGGCCCGAGGGCGGTGGCGTACTGGTTCGCCAGGACCTCCGTGGGCGCCATCATGGCGGCTTGCGCTCCTGCGTCAGCGGCGCAGACCAGTGCCGCCGCAGCGACCAGCGTCTTGCCCGTCCCCACGTCTCCAAGCAGCATGCGGTTCATGGGTCGCGGCTCGTGCATATCGGCGAGAATCTCAGTTGTCGCTTGGATTTGGTCGGCGGTCAGCTCAAACGGGATTGCCGCGCGGAGGCGCTCAAGCGCCGGCCCATCGATCGGATGAGACACTCCCGCATGCTCGCGCGTAAGCGCATGTCGGCGTAGCGCCATGTAGAGCTGGAGCTGCAAGATCTCGTCGTAGGCCAGTCGATACCGCGCCGTGTCGGCCTCTCCCCCGTCGCGCGGGAAGTGAATCGCGCGCAGCGCCGCGTGAAGAGGCATCAGATCCCGTCGCGTGCGGAGTGCCGACGGTAGATGATCTGCGACGTCGGCGAAGTCATCGACCGCCGCCGCCACGAGCCGCCTGAGCCAGTTGGTCGAGAGGCCCTCGGTCGCGCGATGAATGGGCAGCACCCGCGCGGCGGCGTCTTCTGCCTCATCGGACGGCAGCTTCTCCACAAAGGGCGCGCGAATCTGCTTGAGCCCGTAGTCGAGCACCACTTTGCCCGAGAACGCCACCCGCTCGCCCGCCGAGAACCGTTGCTGAATGTAGGGCAGGTTGAACCACACGCCGATCAGCACGCCGGTCCCGTCAACGATTGAGACTTCGGTGATGGTCAGCCGAGGTCGCGGCTTCTTGACCTTCACCTCGTGGACACGCCCCACGACCGTGGCGTCGAAACCAGCCCGGACACCCGCGAGCGAGTCGATATGCGTCAAGTCCAAGTAGCGAAACGGGTAGTGGTGCAAGAGCTCGCCGACGCTCTGGATTCCGAGCTTGCCCAGGGCAGCAGCACGGGCGGCATCAACAAACCGGGCCGTAGACACTGGTCGCGCGTGCGCCTCAAGGCGCAAGCACCGCTGCGGCACTGCGTGCGAGGTTTGAGGGGACCCCACGACGCGCTAGCCGACCGGGTAGTAGGCCACGCCGACTGCACCAGGCCCCGTGTAGACACCGATCACAGCACCGATGACTCCGTGCGACTCAATGACGATGTCGGCGCCGGCAGCGAGAATCGCAGCCTCCAACTCCTCGGCGTCTTTGGTCTGGGCCGCGTGCAGCATCGCTATGCGCATCCGCCCGTTGCGACGCGAATCCTCGGCCACGTGCTCGGCAAGCGCAGCAATAGCCTGCGCCCGACCCCGGACCTTCTTGAATGGCTCGATGATGCCGTCAGCATTGACCTCAAGTACGGGCTTGATGTTGAGCAGAGCCGCGGCCAGGCCTGTCGCCTTGCCGGCTCGGCCACCTTTGACGAGGTAGTCAAGAGTGTCGAGCAGAAAGAAGAGGCGTGTGACCCCGGCGACCTCGATTGCGCGCGCCTCTACGCCCGCCCCGTCGAGCCCGCTAGCACGTGCCTCCGCTGCGGCCTTCACGATCAGTCCGGTCGCCTGAGACGCGCGCTTTCCATTGACGATTCTCACCCGGATCGGAGACGTCGTGGCGGCAAGCGTCGCGGATTCAAACGTCCCCGAGAGTGCTGCTGACAAGGTGACGACCACAATCTCGTCACACCCCTCTGCGGCCAGGCTCTCGTAGACCGCCGAGAAGTCCGCCGGCGATGGTTGCGAGGTGGTAGGCAACTCAGCTGCCGCCGACAGCATCGGGTAGAACTCGTCGGGCCGAAGATCGATCCAGTCAGCGAAGTGCTTGTCGCCCAGGTGAACCGTCAGCGGAACCATTCGCACGTCCAGACCCGCGAGCTCCTCCGGGCCCAGATCGCAGGTGCTATCCGTAACGATTCCGACATGCGGCATTCGATCTCCTCGGCGCTCGGGCGGTGCGGACTATTCCGCAGCCATGATGACGGGATAGAGCGGCTGCTCTCCGCGATGCGTCTCAACCTCAACGCCAGCGTGGGAGGCAGCTATCCGCTGACCGAGCGAGTTGAGCGCCTCGTCATCAAACGCCTCCCCGGCCAGCACTGTGAGAGTCTCAGCACCGTCGGCGAGAAGCAGGTCAGCGAGTTGAGCGGCGACGGTGCTCACATCATCGCCGACAACCTCGATCTCGTGCTCAGTGATGCCGATGACCTGGCCGCTTGCGATGTCACCGACCTTACCCTTGGCGTCCTTGACCGCCCGGGTGACCTCACCGCATCGAACCGCACCAGCGGCTGCAGTCATCGCGGCAGCGAGCGAATCCAAATCGTCGCCGCCATCAAAGGCGAGCATCGCCGAGAACGCCTGAGGAACTGCCGTGGTCGGCACCACGGCAACAGGCTTGTCCGACACACCCGCGGCCGCAGTGGCGGCCATGATGATGTTCTTGTTGTTGGGCAGGATGACGACCTTCTCGGCCGGTACCGAGGCGATTGCGTCGGCGAGATCCTGAGTCGACGGATTCATGGTCTGGCCACCACTCACCACAACGTCGACGCCCAACGATTCCAGAATGGACACAAGCCCCGACCCCGCCGCCACAGCGACGAACCCGATGGGTTTGAGCGGGAGGCTCGGATCAACGGCCAGGGGGTTGGCTGCTGCCGCTTCGGCGATGAGGACCTCATCACGCGCCTGCGATTGTCGGCGCATGTTGTGAATGTGGACGTCGGAGACCTCACCCAACGCCGTCATGTGTGACAGCACGGACCCTGGGTCGTTGGTGTGAACGTGCACCTTGAACTCACCAGCCGAGCCGACGACGAGCTCGCTGCCGCCGACCGATGCCACGTAGTCGTGAACTGATCCCTCGTCGATTCCGTCGCCAAAGAGCAGGAACTCCGTGCAGTAAAGGAATTCGTCGTCATCCCAGTCGTCAACCGGCTCGACAACCAGTAGTGGTGCCGCTACGGATGAGACATCGACGATACGCACGTCCTGACCGGTCGCGCTGGCCACAAAACCCTCAATCAGGATGGCCAGCCCAAACCCGCCGGCATCTACGACGCCGTTCTCTTTGAGAACCGGCAAGAGCTCCGGAGTTCTGCGAACTGATTCGAACGCGGCGACGCTGAGCGCCAAGAGCATCCCATCGACCGCGAGACCATCGTCGGCGCAGGCACGTGCAGCTTCCGCGGTGTCCCGCAACACTGTGAGGATAGTGCCCTCGACTGGTTTGCGGACCGCCTGAAACGCGACAATAACTGCACGCTCGAACGCATCTGCGACGAGCGCGGAGTCAAACTGCTCCGCACCATCGATTCCCTCGCAGAGCCCCCTCAGAATCTGACTCAAGATGACACCCGAGTTGCCCCGAGCGCCCATCAGCGACCCATGTGTGACTGCGTGGCACACTGTGGCCATATCAGAGGTCTGGGGAAGCTTGGTAACCTCAGCGACCACAACGTCCATGGTCAAAGACATGTTGGTTCCGGTGTCGCCGTCAGGCACAGGGAAGACGTTGAGCTTATTGACTTCTTCCTTGCGCTCCCTGAGCGCCTGGGCTGCTGCCGAGATGTGCTGGGCAAAGGAGGATGTGGGCACTAGGAGGGCTCCGAGTCGCTACGGGTTACGGACCTTGACGCCCTGCACATGGACTTCGACCGACTCAACCTTGACGTCGGCTGTATTTGCCAAGACATACTTCACGCGATTGGCGAGGTTGTGTGAGACCTCGGTAATGTTGGTGCCGAACTCAATAACAACGTAGAGGTCAACCAAGACCGCGTCGTCGGTTGTCTGGACCTTGACCCCCTTGCGAAGCTTGGCCGCTGGCAGAAGCTGCGCAACTCCCTCCCGAAGAGAAGGGCTGGCCATGCCGACGATACCGTAGCTCTCCAAGGACGCATATCCAGCCAAGTCCGCAAGAACGTCATTGGCAACGTTCACGGTACCGGCAACGGTCTCTGACATCGGCGTCACTCCTCTGGTTCAGATGAATCAGACAGCTGGTTAAGCTCGGCAAGCAAGACCTCGACCGAAACATCGTGCATTGTTGCGACGGCCGAGACGGTGTCCATACCCGAAGCCAAGCACGAGGCACACGCCAGCCCATGTCGATCGAACACGTCGGCGGCATCGGGATGGCTCACGAGCACCTCACGAACCATAGTATCTCTCGTGATCCCTGCCATTTCCGGGCTCCCCTCTCGGCGGGCTCACGCCCTGCAGATAGTATAGCCGACCACATCTGGGCACCCGTGATTGCTCGGGAAACAGGAGCTCTTGTTCGTCGTGCGGTCACCGTGGTAGGATTGCCTGCGTTTTGAGCCTTGAAGAAGCACTCGGTCGGCACAGCCGATCTATGAGAACCCATGAGGAGTGTGCCAAATGTCCCAGGTCTGCACAGTTTGTGGAAAGCACCCCGTGGCGGGCCGTAACGTCAGCCACTCCCACCGAGTCACCAACCGCGTGTTCCGTCCCAATATCCAGAAGGTGACTGCGCTTGTGAACGGCCACGTCAAGCAGGTCAAGGTGTGCACTAAGTGCATGAAGGCCGGCAAGATCACCCGCGCTTAGCACACAGAACACCATGCATTCCGGCGGCCGCCCCAGTGGGCGGTCGTTTTCGTTTTGAAACGCGAAGAGCGACTCGCTGACGCACGAGAAGAACCTATGCATCCCCTGAGTCAGATCGCGTGCACCGCAAAGCGATCCTCATCGGCAGCCATCAGATCGAGGAAGGCGCCCACAACCTCGGGATCGAACTGCGCGCCCGCGTTCGTGGTGATTTCTACCATTGCTTGCTCCGCCGACATCGCGAGACGGTAGGGTCGGCGCGACGTCATCGCCACATAGGAATCAGCCACACAAAGAATTCTCGCGCCTAGAGGAATCTGGTGGCACGCGAGACCGTCGGGGTAGCCGTCACCATCAAAGCGCTCGTGGTGATGGAAGACAACGGGGATGACCGCACGCAGAGACGGGGTCCCGCCCAAGATGTCGGCAGCTATGCCGGGGTGGGCCTTGAGCATTCCCCACTCGACCGTGGTGAGCGGGCGGTCCGACACCCATGCGATCTCGCCGGTCGCCGACATCCCGATGTCGCGAAGCAGCGCGGCCAGCTTCAGCGCGTGCGCATCGGCTTGGTCAAGGCCGATCGACTCTCCCAGCAGAACCGACAACGCGACGACACGGGCGGTACCACCCCGGGCATAGGGATCGCCCGACTCAAGAGCGAGTGCGAGCGCCTCAATGGTTGCAAGAAAGAGGTCGTTTGAACTCTCGACGGCGCGAGCATTCCGTAGCGCCGATGCGGTGACGCGCCCGACAGCCTCGAGGTCGGCCACGGCCGAACGCGAGATTTGACTCGGATACCGATTACTGCCGACATTGAGAATCCCGAGTGCACCTTCATCGTCGGCAATCGGCACCGATGCAGCCGCGAGCAGATCGTGTCGCTGCCTCTCTGGGCCGGGGTACGTGAAGTCCTCGATTACAAGAGGCCTTCTGTTGATGAGCACCCAGCTACCGGTTTGTTCTCCGAGTAGAACAGCTGCGGATTTGGTCGCCTCTGGGGACAGTCCTTGGGTTCCGGCGATTCGCATCTCGCCTGAAGCTTCTTCGCCGAGAAGCAGCACGCTACCGCTGTCGGCGTCAGCAAGCCTAATCGCATGTTCGAGCGCAGCGCTCACAACGTCATTGGGATCGAGCCGGCGAAACAGGTCGCTCGTGGTGTCGAGCAGCCTGCGCGGGAAACAGGTCTCTGGCTCTGCAGCAGTCAGCGTCAGCGGACTCTGAGCTTCCTCGCTCGGCATCGAGACCTGACCCAGTATCTCAACGGAATCCTGACTCTGGGTATTTGCGCTCCCCGTGGACCTCAGCGCGGCCCAAATGACGAAGGCTCCCGCAACAGCAGTCACGCTCAGGCCAATGTGCCATCCCAAAGCCGCGGACGCCACGACTAGGAGCAGCATAAGCCCGGCAAATGCAAGTATGGTCAGTCTGGCGGATCGGCTCATGCGGATATCACGCCCGTCGTCGGAGTGATTGCAGTATACCTTCGGCCCAAATGCTAGATCGCTTGAGCGCGAACTGCACCATTCACCTGCGGCGCGATTGCCAAGATCACTCCTTCGGACACGGCAATCTGAGCGCATCCACCGTCGCCAATCCTGTTGCTCAGGCCCAGAGACGAGGTTGGATCAAGCCCAATCTCGTCGAGTTCCCACACCACGCCCTTGACCGAGACCACGGCCGAAGAACCGAACGCGACCAGTGAAACAGTCGCTCCCTCGCCCTCAAGCGAGAGCAATGCGCGGCCCTGTGTGGACAGAACCCAGATGTCGACCTCCGGCTCGGCCAAGTGAGGACTCAAGTCACGGGCCGACAACATGACGCCAAGAGCGGCCAGTGCGTGGTCCGGCCGGCCCGAGGAAGCTGCCGTAACTACGATCGATGTGGCTCCTCGCCGGCGAGCCTCAATCACGGCCAACTCCAGGTCGGAAGCGTCCTTGTCGGCCGAGAATTGATAGATGTCGGCGCCAAGCTCCCGCAGGCGATCGAGGTCGCCTGGTGCGAGAGAATCCATGTCGCCCACGACGACATCAGGCTGAACTCCGGCCTCAAGGCAGACTGCTCCCCCACCATCCACTGCGATGACGAAGTCGACAGAGGCCGCGAGACGCCCGAGTAGTTCACAGGTGCCGACAACTGGAGCCGCGCAGACAAGAAGGGCTCTCATGAGGAAGCCCTCCTCACACCGTGAGACGCCAGGGGAACCGCGGCATCCAAGACTGGCAAGACCAGCAGCGCAGCAACGACGCTCAGAATCAGCGAAGGCACCACATAGCTCAGGTTATAGAGCGCCGAGTAGACCCAGATCGGAGTCCCAGCAGGCGCATTGGAGCCAAAGAACACGATTCCTGACACAAAGTGCGCCGAGAAACGCGCAGCGGCGCCGAGAATCATCCACGGAACGGCGACTGCTTCTGCTGCCAGACGTCGGCCGGAACTCGCGAGGGCGCGATAGTGCGCCGAACCAAACCCCGCCACGGCCAGTAGCGCGAACGCAACCGGATAGTCGAGCAGAACCTGAATCGGAGCGGCCGCATACGGCTCAAAGAAGAAGTCGATTATGCCGAATGCTGCCCCCGCAACCGCGGCCGCAAACACACCGCGTCTGAGCGCCAACACGAGTATGGGCAGCATCGCGAGGGAGATATCACCGCCGGCGAAGTTCCAGGGCAGCTGGATACGCCACAGCTTGAGAACAGTGCAGAGCGCGATGGTGAGCGCTATCTCGGCAAGTAGTCGAACTCTCTCAGATCTCACGAGCGCTCCCTCGGCAGTGCGCGGAAGGCGAGCCAGAAGGCCGAGAGGTGGAGAACCAACGCCGCCCGCCACTTGGAAAGGCGGTGCCGTCGTGCGGGCCCCGCATTACCGGAGCCGTCTTCTCGGTCGCGACGCTAGTCGCCTCTCAGCCGCAAGGTGGTTCGCAGCTCCCGACACGGTGTTCAGTTGTCACTGTGGATTCTGGAACAAGAGGCTGGTCCGTGCAAATGGCCTGCGGTAGCCCGCCGAGCCTATTCCATCTTCCGGAGATACGGATAGGGGTTCACGGGGCTGCCGCCCGGCTGAATCTGAAGATGCAGATGCGATGCTCCGCCCGCCGCGTTTCCTGTTGATCCCACATAGCCGATAATCTGCCCGGCCTTGACGCTCCCTGACCTGACGGCCCAGCCGTCGAGGTGCGCGTAGTAGAAGCTCCACCCGTTGTTAGCCGAAAGCCAGATCGTCTTTCCGCCCAGACCACCGGTCTTAGATGACACCGTGCCCGACATGATCGCCACGACCGGCGTACCCCTGGGCGCCATGACGTCGGTTCCCATGTGCCTGCGGCGACCACCGCCACGAGAGGCGCCCCATGTATCCGAGTAGTAGTAGGATCCAACCACCGGGAATACCATTCCGTTGGGTCCTGCAACCGAAGCGAGGCCCGCTGGCCGATTGGATCCACCTCGGACGGCATCGAGTTCGGCCTTGACCTTGGCGAAGTCGGCCTGTTTGGCCTTCAGCCTAGCCTGCAAACGGTCGCCCTCAGCCTTGATCAACTTAACCGCCTTGGTGGCGTCTCGCTTCTCCGACGAAAGCTGCGCGCGTTGCTTGTTCAGCCTGTCGCGAACCCGCTTGACCTGGGCGACCGCTTCCGCGTCGGAGTTGCCTATACGTCGCATCAGCTCTACGCGAGTGACGAGATCCTCGAAACTCGAGGATCCAACAAGCACCTCTAGAGGTGAAACCTGGCTGCGACGATAGATCGCAACGGCGTGGTTTCCGAGTAATGCGCGAGCGGCGGCCAACTCTGTCTTGGTCTTGGCAATCTGCTTGTCGGTCTTCTCGACTTTCAGTTCGACCTCGTCTAGGCGCCAATACGCCTTATCCCACTCGTCGCCAGCCTTCTTGGTGTCGCTCTTGAGCTTCTCAAGCTGAGCCGAGAGCTGCTCGGCGGTCTGACCCGGCGCCGCGGACACAGAGACAGGGAGCAGGATGCTCGCGGCCAGGCATGACACCACACTCCACGTGACCAGCCTTCGGATCAGTTCGCCGCCCCCTTAACGCCGTAGATCTCGGCAATCGCGCGGTAGATCGCCCGAGCAACATCGTCCCCCCACCTGGAATCGCTGAAGTTCCTGACGTCCTCAGGTGCACTCGCAGAGCCCAGCTGCACCCTCGACCACGGCGCCTTGGTGGCCATCAGAACCGTGTCCGTTTGAGTAGTCGAAGCGGAGGCCGACAAGGCACCCTTCAGTAATGCGGTAGCAACTGCAGTGGCCAACGTGCGAGAGGGCTCGAGAATCGCGGTCGGCCCCGTCAGTGGATACAGGGCAGCCAGGCCCTTCTGTCCGTTCTGGGCGACGTCAATTCCTACAGCCACGGTCGTAGAGCTCACTTGAGCTCTACGTGCCCTCACCGCGACAGACGCAGCCGTTCCAGAGTCGGTCAGTGAGCGAGTAACTAGCACGGTTCCGCCGGACGCCTCAATCAACGATCGCAGCTTACGTGCGACCTCGAGAGAAACGTCGGTTTGCCCCTGCGGAACTACGGCGGGGTCAATAGTGATTGCGACTCCCTGCAAGTTCAACGGGAGCAGGGTCGAGCTTCCGGGCCCTTGGGAAGCCGCGGTGAGATGAACAATCTCGCCGGTCCTGATCATGACGCCTGGAGATGGATTGGTGGCCAGAACCGTGCCGCTTGGCTGGTCAGAGGACTCGGTCTCTACTCTGACCTCAAGCCCTTTGCGCTCCAGCAGGCCTCGGGCCTGCAAGAGCCCGCTCCCGGTGACGTCCGGCATCGCGAACTCCTCGGTTCCACCCGATAGAACCACCGAGATCGCCTTGCCTCGCCGAAGCTTCGATCCGGCAGCAGGTGACTGCTCGATGATAGTGCCGGCCGGTATCACAGAGAATCGTCTCTCAACCACAACAACTCCGAAACGCCCGACGCCGGCTCGAGACTGGGCAACTGTGAGCTCGTACCCCACAACCTTTGGCACTGCGACCAACGAAATGCTGTTGGCGTACCAAACGCCCGCAACAGCGACGACTATCACCACGAGGGAGACCCCCAACGCGATGGGTAGCCACCGCGGGATGAATGATGGTCGACGTCTTCTCGGACGGTCGAGGAGCGAAGCACCGTCGCCAAGGCCGCTCTCAAAGAAGTCCGATGTGATTTCCGATTCAGTCATGATGGCTCCTAGTGTATACGATGCCGGTGCCCGAGCCTTTGTGTCACGGCGAGATGGTATGTATCCTGCATGGTTCCAGATACCGGCTGGCAGAAGACCGGAAGGCCGAACTACCGTGAGGAAATCGGATGCCCAAGTACGACTATCGCTGCACGTCTTGTGAGCATGATTTTGAGGTGTCTCGTCCGATGGTGGCCACGCATGACGAATGCTGTCCGTCATGCGGAGCACCCGCGGTCAAGATCTTTGCGCCCGTCACCGTCGCCTTCAAGGGCAGCGGCTTTCACAATACCGACTATCGCCCCAAGCCTGTAGACACCTCGTCGGATGCACCCAAGCCTCAACCAGCTTGCCCGGCAGCCTCGACGGGCGATACCGCCTGCGCCAGTTGCCCCGCTGCCACTGCCGAGAAGGTCTGACTTTCGCCGAAGGCTGCCGGTGCTCGATCCTTTGATTCGAAACCCGAAAGGCCCCGCGACTGGCGGGGCCTTTCGGGTAGTCATGCTGCCTTAGGCGGGGCAGAACCCGCGACGTTCGCGGGAGTCTCGGCGCAAGAGCGCCGGGGTAGTCAAGAAACGAGCCTTCGCACCTGAGCGCCGTCAGACCCTCACGAGGCGCGCTGCAAAGTGCCCGTCGGGTCCATCTGCCAAGGGTAGCGATCGAAAAAACCCCTCAGCGGTCACGAATCGCTGCCACTCTTGAGGCACCTGCCCCGCAACCGAATCCACAAGAAACGCGCTTCCCTCTTCGCTTTCCAGAAACGCGCGCACCAAACCTGCGTTTTCCATCTCGGCGAGCGTGCATGTCGAGTACACCACAAAACCGCCGCGGCGAACAAGGCGTGCAGCCTCACTGAGCAGTTTCAGTCCGAGTGTCGCGAGCGAGTCAATGTCGGCAGGGTGGACGCGCCAGCGCTTCTCGGGATGCCTTCGCAAGGTGCCCAAACCCGAGCAGGGGGCGTCTACCAGCACCGCGTCAACCGTTCCCTCGGCCGGTGCACCCTTGATTGCCGAGAAATCCGTCGCGTCTCCGATCAAGATATGGACTCCGGGCACGCCGTGCCGCTGCAGCCGCTCGGCTAGCAATCGTCCCTTGAATTCATGCGAGTCAACCGCATAGAGATCTGCAGAGCGGCCAGCTTTGACCGCCGCCATCTGGAGAAGCATCGTCTTGGTACCTCGGCCCGCGCCCACCTCGACGATGGTCGATCCCGGACGTGCATCGACCAGCGCGACAACCAGTTGTGCGCACGAGTCGACGGCCAGTACCAGCCCCTTCTGGAGTGTCTGGCCGCGAACAGCCGCACCTGGATCTCCAACCTCTATCGAACCCGGCAAAACCCCCGGGTGCGGGAGGGCGCCGTCAGAGCGCAGACCCTGACGAGCCGCCTCTGCGCTCGCCGAGAAGGTGTTGGCGGCCAGATAGAGCGGCGCGGGGGTGTTGTCGGCAGCCATGACTTGTTCGGCTAGGTCGCGTCCGAGCTCATCGATCCACATTTTGGCAAGCCACTCGGGATGCGCGTGCAAGCGTGCGAGCGCCTGCGTGTCGGTTCTCGGGTCGCCCCAGGGAAATGACGGTGCGTCCTCGGCCAGACGCCGGAGGACCGCATTGGCCAGGCCCGCGGCCTGCTTGCGGACCTCGCGGACGAGCTCGACGCCCTGATGCACAGCCGCGCGCTTCTCGCTTCGCAGAAAGAGAATCTCGTACGCCGAAACACGCAGCGCGTCTGCGATACGCGGCTCAATGCGCTTTCCACCCAGATAGCGGTCGACTGCTTCGGCAAGCGTTCCCTCAGCCTGCAAGGTGCCATACGCGAGCCGGGTGGCGAGCGCCGCGTCTGCCGGAGAAAGAGCGGCGGCACGAAGCGCAGAGTCCATCAACTCGTGGGCGTAGGCCGAGCGCTCACGCACGCGCGTAACGACGTCGCGTGCCACTCTGCGTGCAGGACTCGCGCTCATCGGGCAGAACTCCAGACGGTTTCTGCATCCAGACGGGCGCCACGCGCCCATGCTGTCGCGTCCATCTCTGCCTTGCCGTCAGGCCTCACACGCAGCGCGAGGAGCGCGCCGGATCTTGTTCCCAGAGCAATTCCGCCGGTTTGCTGCCTCACCGATCCTGAGTGCAGTCCATCGGCTGAGTTCGAAAGGGTTGCGAGCATCACTGTCACGCCCCTTCCGTTGACGAGAATCCGTGCAGGCGCAGCGGGCGTTGACGCTCGCACGCGCAAAAGGTTGTCGTTGGCGCCCAATTCAGGATCGGGGGCAACGTCGGCCTTCGTGACCTTGGACGCGTAGGTGGCTTCGTCGTCCAACTGAGACGTCCAGATGGCAGTTTCGTCGGCGATGCTCGGCAAGGACGACACGAGGAGTTCGGCGCCGAGCTCACCCAGTTCGGCGGTCAGTGCGAGCGCGCCTTTGTCATCGGCGGGGATTCTGCGTTGGATACAGTAGGGTCCCGTGTCGAGACCCTCCTCCATACGCATGATCGAGACGCCAACGTGGGTGTCCCCTGCCAGAATGGCCCGCTGTATGGGCGCCGCTCCCCGCCAACGAGGGAGGAGCGACGCATGCACGTTGACTGCACCGAGCCGCGCGGCCGTCAGCACGGCCGGCGGCAAGATCAGCCCGTAGGCAGCCACGCACACGACGTCGGCTTCAAGAGCTGCCAGTTCGCGCTGGGTCTCAACATCGCGGAGTGTCTCCGGTTGACGAACCGGCAGCTCAAGACGCAAGGCAGCGACTTTCACAGCAGCCGCCCGAGCGACTCCGCCGCGGCCTGAGACGGCATCCGGGCGCACGTAAACGGCTGCAATCCGGTGCTCAACCGCGAGCCGCTCAAGTGACGGCACGGCGAACTCAGGTGTCCCCATGAAGACGACGCGCACTAGTCCCCCTCGGGTCTCTTGTGACGGATCGATATCTAGATGCTGGTCTGACCGGGTTTGGCTCCAGCGAGCTGCGCATCGAGGTACCGACGCAGCGCAGCCTTACGCTCTTCTGGCGTGGCACGATCGATCATCAGCACGCCATCGAGGTGATCTATCTCGTGTTGGAGCAGTCGTGCGTGAAGGCCGTCGGCCTCGATGCGGACTACGCGGCCCGTCAATGTCTGCGCCTCGCAGACCACAGTACAGGAGCGCTCAACAGGAACGGTGATTCCCGGTAGCGACAAACACCCCTCATCGTCAAACTCGCGCTCTTCGCCCGACTCAACGATCTTGGGATTACACAGCGCAACAACCCCAGCGCCTTCATCGTCAAGATCGTAGATGATGACACGCTTGAGAACGCCGATCTGTGGCGCCGCAAGACCAATTCCAGGCGCGTCGTACATCGCCTGAGCCATCTTGCGGCAAAGTTCGCGCAAGTCGGTGTCGGTGGCCGGATCGACCGGCTGCGCAAGCTGCTTGAGGGCAGCGTTGGGGTGTGACAGCACATTCATGTTCGCGGAGCATCCTTGTTGCAGATTGAGAGACACGCGTACAACCCGTACACGCCGAGGGACTGCGACTATCATACCAGCCGACCACGACGGGCCGAGAACCCGTCAACCTAGAGCAGGTCCACCGGATCGATATCGATCGCGCGGGATACCGTGCGGCTCGTGGGCAGTCCTCGCTCGACTGCGGTGAGCACTTCAGCGAGCGGTGCGCCGACTGGGCTTTTGACGAGCAGGTGCCAGCGCCAGACGCCCTTGATCCGTGAGATCGGCGCGGGACTCGGCCCAAGAATCGTCCACGAGTCCGGGCGCGCGGACTCCAGTTCCTTGGCCCACTTCCGCGCGGCCGCTGCAACGGCGGCCTTGTCGTCGCTCCAGAACAGGATGTTCGCGAGGCGACCAAAAGGCGGATAGCCCAACGCTGCGCGCGCATTCTCTTCCTCCTCGTAGAACACGCGAGGCTGATGCAGGGCAGCGGCCTGGATGGCAGGGTGATCGGGCCAGTACGTCTGCACGATTACGCGACCCTGATGCTCTCCCCGCCCCGCTCGGCCCGCGACCTGCTCGAGCAGCTGATAGGTTCGCTCACCAGCACGGAAATCGGGCAAATGCAGCGTCGTGTCGGCGTTGATTACGCCGACGAGTGTGACCTCCGGATAGTCCAGCCCCTTGGCAATCATCTGGGTACCGAGCAGAACGCCGGACTCCAACGCTTCGAACTGGGCCAGCGCGCGCTCGTGACCGCCTTTGCCCTTGGTGGTGTCGGCGTCCATTCGCACGACGGGGAGATCGGGAAGCAGCGCCTCCAGCTCGGACTCCACGCGCTGAGTTCCTGCGCCAAACTGCCGCAAGTACGGACTCGCGCAGCGCGGACAGACCGGCGGAACGGGTCTGGTGGCTCCGCAGTGATGGCACGCAAGCCGGGAACCGACCTCGTGGTAGGTCAGAGACGTCGAGCAGGAATCACACTCGGGGACAAAGCCGCACTCTCGGCACAGCAGAAAGGATGCGAACCCGCGGCGGTTCAAGAACAGCACCGCCTTCTCTC
>Ga0194043_1000030_pt1 | contig 57351 bp, 36 predicted proteins | sample JunL4415m_MetaG_FD_161274 | JGI IMG/M metagenome (GOLD analysis project Ga0194043, IMG submission 161274) | Anoxic zone freshwater microbial communities from boreal shield lake in IISD Experimental Lakes Area, Ontario, Canada - Jun2016-L442-15m | ecosystem: Environmental > Aquatic > Freshwater >...
ACGGTGAAGGTGTAGGGCGTGCCGTTGGTGAGGCCGGTCACGATGCAGGAGGTGGCGCCGGTGGTGGTGCATGGGAAGGTGCCAGGCGACGAGGTCACCGTGTAGCGGCTGATGGGCGACCCGCCGTTGAAGGGAGCCGTCCACGAGATGGTCGATTGCTGGTTCTGGTTCGATGTGGCCAGAACGGAGATCGGTGCATCTGGAGTCGCCCCTGGGGTGGCCGGAGCCGACAGGGTAGATGCCAGGCCCGTGCCCAGGACGTTGATGGCGCTGACCTGGAATACATAGCTCGTGCCGTTCACCAGTCCAACGATCAGGCCAGAGGTACTGGTGGTATTGAACGTCTGCGACACCTGGATGGTGCCGCCGATCAGGGCGGACACTACGTAGCCGGTGATGGCCGAGCCCCCGTTGGAGATAGGTGCCGTCCAAGAGACCGTGGACACAGAGTTCTGGTTCGATGTGGCGGTAACTCCGGTGGGGGCACCAGGAACGGCGGCTGGCGTGGCCGATGCTGAGGGCAACGAGGGCGCCGACGTACCGGCACCGTTGGTGGCGGTGACCGTGAAGGTATAGGCAGTGCCGTTGGTGAGACCGGTCACAGTGCAAGAGGTAGCACGTGCCCCAGAGGCAGTGCAGGTGAAGCCGCCGGGGCTCGAGGTGACGGTGTATCCGGTGATGGTCGAGCCGCCGTTGGAGACAGGGGCCGTCCAGGTCACGACGGACTGGGCGTTGGCGTTGGAAGTGGCCGACACGCCGGTGGGGGCCCCGGACGGTGCGATCGGCGTAAAGGCCGGGGAGCTCGCGGAGGGAAGGCCCGTTCCTGATGGGTTGGTGGCGGTCACTGTGACCGCATAGTTGTTGCCGTTGGTCAGTCCGCTGATCGTGCACGTCAGTGCGCCAGATGTGGTGCAGGTCTGGTTGCCACTTGCTGTAGCGGTGTAACCGGTGATGGCTGCACCGCCGTTGGACGCGGGGGCAGTCCAGGTGACGATGACCGAAGCGTTGCCGGCGGTGACGCCTGTGACAGTCGGTGAACCGGGCACGGTAGCCGGCACAGCTGCGGCCGAGGGCGTCGAAGAGGCGCCGGTTCCGGCACTGTTGGTAGCGGTGACCGTGAAGGTATAAGAGTCACCGTTGGTGAGGCCGGTCATCGTGCACGGAGAGGTGGCCGACACGCAGGCCTGGCCGCCGTTGGCTGGCGTAGTGCTGTCGGTGGCCGTCACGGTGTAGCCAGTGATCGAGGCACCACCGGTGGAGGCCGGGGCGGTCCAGGTCACGACCGATGTGCTGTTGGCATACGACGTGCCGGAGACGGCGGTCGGGGCGCCAGGCACGGTGGCCGGTGTCACCGAGTTGGACGCAGTTGACGGGCTGCCGGTACCGGCGGCATTGATGGCAGCGACGGTGAAGGTATAGGCGGTGCCGTTGGTGAGACCTGTGAATACACAACTGGTGGACGAACCGGTCAACGATGTCGAGCATGCGGGCGCCACGACTACCAACGGCGATGAGGTCACCACGTACCCGCTGACGGCGGCCCCGTTGTTGCTGGCGGGGGCCGTCCAGGTGATGGTGGCTGACGCAGAGGCGGCTGTGGCGGTCACGCCCGTGGGCGCTGGTGGCGCAGCGGCTGGTGTGGCTGAACCGGAGGCAGCAGAAGACGCGCCGGTCCCTGATCCGTTGATGGCGGCCACGGTGAACGTATAGGCGGTGCCGTTGATGAGGCCGGTGAAGGTGTCGCTGACGGCAGTGGTATTGAAGGTCTGGGTGGCCTGGGGGGCACCACCGATGTAGGCGGTCACGGCGTAGCCAGTGATGGCCGCACCGCCAGTAGCGGCCGGGGTGGTCCAGGACACCACGGACTGGGTGTTGGCGTTGGACGTGGCGGTGACCGCGGTCGGGGCGCCGGGCACAGTCGACGGGGTGGCCGAGGCCGAGGCGCCTGATGCCGCACCGGTGCCGGAGCCATTAGTGGCCTTCACTGTGAACGTATATGCGGTGCCGTTGGTCAGGCCGCCGACGGTGCAGAAGGTGGCTCCGGTCGTGGTGCAGATGAAGCTGCCGGGCGATGAGGTCACTGTGTAGCCGGTGATGGCCGCGCCGCCGTTAGAGGCCGGGGCCGCCCACGACACCACCGACGAGGTGTTGGCATAGGACGTGCCGGCGACTCCACTCGGGGCACTGGGTGGCCCGGCCGGGGTGGCAGCGGCTGAGGCTGCCGACGCTGCTCCAGTGCCGGAGGCATTGGTAGCGGTCACCGTGAAGGTGTAGGCAGTGCCGTTGGTGAGGCCGGTCACCGTGCATGGCGATGTGGCCGAAGTGCACTGGAAGCCGCCCGGTGACGAAATCACCGTATAGGCGCTGATGGTTGCGCCACCGTTGGAAGCCGGCGCAGTCCACGACACAGCGGACGAGCCGTTGGTGTTCGAGGTACCAGTGACTGTCGTCGGGGCTCCAGGCACGGTGGACGGCGTCACAGCAGCTGAGGCCGCCGATGCGGTGCCGTTGCCGCGGGCGTTGGTGGCCTTGACCGTGAAGGTGTAGGCAGTGCCGTTGGTCAGGCCGGTCACCGTGCAGAAGGTCGTGGCAGCGGAACAGGTCAGGCCGCCTGGCGACGAGGTCACGGTGTAACCGGTGATGGCCCATCCGCCGTTGCTGGTCGGTGCGACCCAGCTGACTGGAACCAGGGTGTTCTGATTGCTGGTGCCCACCACGCCCGAGGGGGTGCCCGGTACTGTGTTGCCGGGGTTGGCCGGTGCCACGGCGGCCGAGGTCGTGGAGTAGGCGCCGTTGCCCCGTGCGTTGGTGGCCAGGACGTGGAACGCGTAGGTAGTTCCGTTGTTCAGTCCGGTGACGCTGCACGAAGTGGCGGTGCCCGTGCAGGTGGTCGCCGTCCACGTGGTGTAAGGCGATTGCGAACGCTGGACGGTGTAACCGGTGATGGCCGATCCGCCATTGCTGGTCGGGGGCGTCCACGTCACGGTCAGCTGGCTACCGGCAGTGCCTGACGTGGCTCCCACGCCGGTCGGGGTACCAGGCACCGTGGCTGGGGTGGCGGCAGCCGAGGCGGCTGACGCTGCACTGGTGCCGTTTGCGTTCGTAGCCGTAACCGTGAAGGTGTAGGCAGTGCCGTTGGTGAGACCATTCACCGTGCATGGCGATGTGGCTGAAGTGCACTGGAAGTTGCCCGGTGACGAAGTGACCTTGTAGGTGGTGATGGCCGAGCCGCCGTTGGAAGCCGGCGCAGTCCACGACACCACCGAGGAGGCATTGGCGTTCGAGGTGGCGGTGACAGCAGTAGGTGCTCCAGGGACAGTGGAGGGAGTGGCGGCCGGTGAGGCAACTGATGCCAGGCCGGTGCCGTTGGCGTTCGTAGCCGTAACCGTGAAGGTGTAGGCGGTTCCGTTGGTCAGACCGGCGACGGTGCAGGTCGTGGTGGCCGACGTGCAGGTGAACCCGCCCGGCGACGAGGTCACCGTGTAGCCGGTGATGGCCGAGCCGCCGTTGGAGGCAGGCGCCAACCACGACACCACCGAGGAGGCATTGGCGTTCGACGTGGCCGCCGCACCGGTCGGGGCACCAGGTGCCCCGGCTGGTGGGCTGGTGGTGGCCGTGGTCGAGCCGGCTGATCCGGTGCCCGCGCCGTTGGTGGCGGTGACCTTCACGGTGTAGAGCGTTCCTGCCGTCAGGCCGGTGATGGTGCACGTCGTGGCCGCACTTGTGCAGGTCAGGCCGCTGGGCGAAGCCACTGCGGTGTAGCCGGTGATGGCCGAGCCACCGTTGGCGACCGGAGCGGTCCACGACACGGTGATCGAAGTAGCGGTCACCGATGTCCCTAGAGCGGTGGGAGCACCCGGGACGGTGGCCGGGGTGGCGGTGGCACCGGCGGACGCCAGCGAGATTCCGATAGCGTTGGTGGCGGTCACCGTGAAGGTGTAGGTCGTTCCATTGGTCAACCCGGTCACCGTGCAGGACCTCGCAGTGGCGATAGCCGTGCAGGTCTGGCCGCCCGAAGACGTCACGGTGTAGCCGGTGATGGGTGAGCCGTTGGTGCCAGGGGCGGTCCAACTGATCACGGACTGGGCATTCAGGTAAGAGGTGGCAGCCACAGCGGTGGGCGATGCGGGCAGACCGGACGGGGTTACGACATTGGAGGCAGCCGAAGCCACGCCGTTACCACTGGCATTGCCGGCGACGACGGAGAACGTGTAGGCGGTGCCGTTGGTCAGGCCGGTCACGGTGCACGAGGTGGCACCGGTGGTGGTGCACTTGAAGTTGCCGGTCGACGAGGTGACCGTATAGCCGCTGATGGCGGCGCCACCCGTGGTGGTCGGAGCTGTCCACGAGACGGTGGCCGACGCGCTGCTCGCAGTGGCCGTTGCCCCGGTAGGTGCGGATGAGACCGCTGATGGCACGGCGGTGTTGGAAGCGGCCGAGGCTGTCCCCACGCCTAGAACGTTTGTAGCGCTCACCTTGAACGTGTAGCTGGTGCCGTTGGTCAGTCCGGTCACGGCGCAAGAGGTGCCGCTAGTTGTGCAGGTGAATCCGCCGGGAGTCGAGGACACGGTGTAGCCGGTGATGGCCGAGCCGCCGTTGGAGGCCGGCACGGTCCATGCCACGACCGACTGGCGGTTGGCTGCCGAGGAGGCGGTGACCGCGGTGGGAACGCCCGGGACAGTGGGGATGATGATGCTGTTGGAGGCAGCAGATGCAGCGCCGGAGCCGAGGAGGTTGGTGGCTGTCACGGTGAACGTGTACGTGGATCCAGTGGTCAGACCGGTGATCACGGTGGTCGGCAACAGTGACGTCAGTCCAGTGCAGGCGAAGCAGCCCGGTGTGGGGGTGATCTTGTAACCGGTGATAGCTGAGCCTCGAGCGGAAGGTGGTGTCCAGTTGACCGAGACGGAGCCATCGAGGCTGGCCACAGCGGAAACCAGGGTGGGGGCATCTGGCACCGTGGGGATGACGACGGAGCTCGACGAAAGAGAAGGGTCACTGGTGCCCAACGCATTGGTGGCTGTCAACGAGAACACGTAGTAGGTCCCAGGGGTGAGGCCGGTGATGATGGTTGACGTCGTGGTCGAACTGGTTCCCGTGCAGGCCGGGCAAATTGGGGAGATTCCTACGTTGTAGTTGAGGATGGGTGAGTTCCCGGTGGAGCCCGGGGTGGTCCAGGAAACGGAGGCCGTTCCATCGGCGTTGGCCTGGACGACGACGTCAGTCGGCGCCGACGGAGCGGTGGATGAGGGATAGGTGGGCAGTCCACCGATCGATGCCGTGCAGTACTGAGTAATGGGCAGTGTCGATCCATAAACCGGCTTCAGGGGTGGGCACTGGTTGGTGGGAGTCGATCCCGCGTTGGTGTCGATCGAGGTCAAGTTCCACGAAGAGGTGGAAGGAGTGAGATACGAGGGTGGTGAAACGTAATCGAGGAGCGGAGACCAGTTGTAGTGCTTGAGGTAGCCGGAGGTCGAGCTGTTCCCACTGAAGGTGCCCACGGGTCCTCGGGCGTACTGCTGGATCGACCCGTAGTTGTACAGGTTGCCTTGCGGCCCTCCCGCTGCATAGTTGTTGACGACGAAGGACTTGGTGAGGGCAAGGATGGCCGCATCGATGGTGAGGCCGGTCGTTCCGTTGGACGGATTGCAGATGACGGCGCCGGGGGTGGTGCAGGTTGGCAGCAGTGTCGAGGTACCCGGCACGATCGGGTGGTTGACCTCAACGAAGGCATTGGCGATCAGCCCGAGGGAGTCATTGGGCTTGGCAATGTTGGGGGGGCAGAACCCGAGGGACGGCGTGCTGAGTCCGCTTTGGCCGACTGTCCAGTCGCAGTTGGCGTAAGTGATGTTTCCAGTGATGATGATGTCGTTGGCCGTGCCGACCGTCACCTGACCCGACAGATTCCCGTTGACGAAGGCGTCGCCTTCGAGGTCGGGCGCACTGGTGGCGCCGTAGTAGCAGGCGTTGCAGCCCGGGCTGGTCTGAGCATTCGGACCGCGGGTAACCGTGGAGGTAAGCACGTTCGTCTTACCGAGCTGGCCCTGACTAGTGGTTGTGTAGGTGGTGTTGGCGTTGAAGGTGGCTGAGTACGTGGCAGCTGTGGCACTAGTGAGGGTGCAGACGGCCCTGGCCCAGTAGGTCGGTGGGTTGGTTGTGGGGGTTACCGGCGTGGGGGAAGAGAGGGCAACGTTGGCGCACTGTGAGAGTGCAGTGGTGCCTTGGCTGAACGAGACGGTGGCACCGGTGCTGAGCTGGCCGCTGGCCGACGTGATCGTGGCTGTCAGGGTGACTGGTGAACCGACGACTGGCGTGGTTGGTGATGCCGTGACATTGGTGACCGTGTTGTATACCGAGGCACCAAAGGGATTGGCACCTGCGATGGAGTCAGCCGGACTGGCGTTTTGGACGTAGACCACACCGTTTGCCGGCAGCGGGGCGGATCCGTTATTCGGGCAGTCGTTGGTATTGCTGGCAATGTTGGCTGTGTCCCACGTGAAGGTCTTGCCCTTGACCGTCTTTGTGCTCTCTTTGGTCTCGGGGCTCACTACGGTCATCTGTCCGGTGCCATTGGCCAGGGTAGAGAACGTGATCCGGGTCGGCCCGGTGTAGAGGCATCCGTTTTGCGCGGCAATGACTCCAAGGCTGGCATTATTGGCTGGCGGAAGCTCTACGGGGTGGTTGTAGCAACTGTGGGTGGTGTCACAAGCTGGCCACTTTCCATTGGAACCCGAGACGTAAGGGGCGGCAATGATCGTGCTGTTGATGTTCTGACAGCCGGTCGCGCTGAAACTGCTGGTGACGAAGAGGCAGTTGGGGTCGGCCGTCTGCACGGGGGCCTGTGCCGTTGCCGTACCGAAGGAGGGCGAACCGGACTCGTAGATCGAGTCGTTGGTGAACGTGGGCCCGAAGACGTAGTCGTTCGGGCCGAAGTAGACCGGGGTGCAGCCTGATCCGGCACCGTTGTAGGCCGGCCAGTTGTACTTGCACGAGCTGTAGTTTCCAGTAGCCGAGTAAGACTCATAGTTCGACCACCAGATGCCGGTGAGGAAGCCGTTGGTGGCCGCCAGGTGCATGGTGGCGGAAGTAAACATGTAGTGGTTCCTCGCCGAGGTTTCATGAACGGCACCGACCACTTGAACAGCGAGGTCTTTCAACTCGTGAGTAGTCGGGTCGAAGGTGGGTTGAGGATTGCCGAAGGCGTAGTACTCGGGGTCGGATCCAGCGGTGGCGGAAGCGGCCACCTCGTTCCACTGCCCATAACTGATCCCGGCACAGGTACCGGCTCCGTTGGTGGATGTATTGCATTGCGCCAGAGATGGGTTGGCGTTCAGGGCTGCGACGTATGCGTTCTCACCAGCCTGGATGGCCCGATGGGCGTAGACCGATACCGCCACAGCTCGCTGCAGGGGCATGGCCTGGAACATGGTGTTGACCAGCACGGCGCCGATCAAGGAGGTCACCAGGCCCAGCATGACCACCAGGATGATGGCCGTCTGACCCACATCGTTGAACCCGCGGACGCGGGGACCATTCGTCGTCATTGAGTCCAACTTGTGAGAACGAGCCGGCTGCTGGGCTTGCGGGCCAACGGATTGGTGCATTGCGCTCATCCCACTGACGTCGTGTATTGGAACGGATAGGGCGCCCCGACTACCGGGGCGGGGTAGCGGTAGGCGAGCAAGTGGTTTTCTGCGACGTTCTGAGAGCTGGAACTCTTCAGCGCTACTCGCAGATTGACGTCCACGCTCAAGATGGAGTCAAGTTGGATGGCCGAGGCTGCCGAGGTCGGGGTCAACTGTCCGCTTGCCACGGTCAGGCTGGTAACGGCATAGGTCACAGGATCGCACGTGTTGTAGGTGAAGATGGGTGAGAGTGGCGTGTCGGACACCGACAGCGGGGGGATGGGGTTGTTGACCACGCCGCTGACGTTCACGATCTCGGTGTAGGTGGCGGGGTACGTGCACTGTGGTCCACTGCCGACTCCAGGACAAGTGGACACACCGTCCACCGTGCTAGGGAGATACCGTCGCACTACGAAGCTGCAGGTTTCCCCCGTCTTCGTGGTGCACTTCGAAGTCGATGTCACCGCGCTACCGGTGTGGTCGATTTCCTGAGCCACGATCTTGGCCGGGCCCGCCGAGGTAGCCGGGCAGGTGGTAGAGGTGCGGACGCAAGCTGCCACAACGTTTCCGTATGCAGTGCCGACGTTGGCGTAGAAGGTAAGGCTGAAGTTCCCGACGGAAACGAATCCGGGAGACGGTGCGGAGGTTGGAGGCACCCCATAGGTGGTTGATGGGGCGGGCTCTACTTCGGCTCGCAGTAGCGAAGCGAGCGGTTGGAGCGCTGGCAAGATCTGGTTGTACTCCTGGTAGGAGGCGCTGACGTTGATGCTGACCTGATTGAAGACGCCCATGGTGACGGCGACCACGGTGGTCAAGATGACCAGCAACGTAGAAGCGACGATCAGTTCGACGAGAGTCATCCCGGTGTCGTCCATGACCCGCTCGGAGTTGGTGAAGCGCCTCATGGGTGCACCTGGGTGACGACGGGGAGGTAGTTGGCGACTGCGCTGCCCGACAGCCCCTGCGTGGTGATGGCCTGGCCGCCGAGTGTCAGGTTGATCCCGTTCGCCGGGTAGGTGGTGCCCCCCACCTTGATCAGGTAGGTGTAGGAGCCGTAAGGGACCGACGCACTGGTGAATCCAGCCGGGTCGGTAGTGGGGAGGGCGAACGTATTGGTCCCAGCGCACTGAGTGGAGGCAAGTGTGACGCTGGCTCCATCCAGCGGAACTCCGTTCGAGCCGACGGCTTGGATGGTGAGGAGACCCAGCGGCACTACGGCAGTGGCGGTGTCACCGGGAATCGCAACCAGTGAGGCGATTGCCGGTGCCGATGCCGTGGTCGAGCAGTCGCCTGCCGACAGTGAGTAGCCCCCGGAGTCCGGATAGAGCACGCGCGGGAGCGAGGTGAGGTTGCCATTGCTAGCCGCTGCCGCTGTCACTTGCGTGGTCCAATCGGAGTTACTCGATGGAGCTGTCTGCAGGGGGATACCGGACACGGCTACACCGTTACCTCCGGGAGCGCTCTGGGCTGTCCAGGCGCCATTGGGGCCTGCGGAGGTGGTGACGATGCTGGGACCGTTGCCGGTGGCGGCTACGGCCATGCAGGTGGCATTGGCGGATCCGGAGGCGTGCACACACGAGACACCGAGGTAGTACTGAACGGATGACGTCACCTGAGGAGTCACCAGGTTCCACACCCAGCTTCCGCCGAACAGAGTTCCGCTGAGCAGTTGGCCCGGAGTCGACGCATTGGTAGTGATGACCCCGAAGATGCAGTCAGCCGTATCGCTGGCGTCGGGGACACCACACGAAGCCGACGTGATGGCGAGAATACCGGTCGGAACGTTCTGAGCCTGGAGCCAGGTGTGTGGTGAAGTAGTGAGATCGCCGGTCCACACGGCCGGTTGGCTGGGGGTACCGGGCAGGCTTCCGATGGCCACACAGGTACTGGCGGTGCAGTCGAGCTTGGTGATGGCACTGGCCCCAGTGGGGAAGGTCGATTCGTTGGTCCAGGTATCAGCCCCTGAACCGCTCAGGGTGGACGTGACCACGGTGGGATCGGAAGCACCGGCGGTATCTCCGGTGGCCAGGGCCAAGCAAGTGGTACTGGTCGGGCAGGACACGGTGCCGACTGAGGTAGACCCTGCCGCGCCCGTGGGCAGCACGTCGGCAGAGTAGGTAGGTGCCCATGATGCGTTTCCGGCCAGCCCGGCTGGGTCGCCATCGAGGCGGATGATGGCAGGGGTGGAACTACCGGTACGTCCAGTCATCACGCAAGTAGAGGAGGAAGGGCAGGCGATGGAGTTCATCGATGTGAATGCCGGAGACGGGAGAGAGAGAACGACCCAACGATCTGCGGCCGGGGATCCCTGTCCGACGGCAGCGGCCACGAGCACCGGCCCATTCGTCGACGAGCCGATGGCGTAGCAGCCGTTGGCCGACGGGCAGGTGACCTGGGTGAGGTCAGTCACCCCACTCGGCAGCGTGTCGGCCACCGTGGACGAGAGGTTGGTAGACGTAGTTCGAGCGACGGCTCCTGATGCGTTGTCGCCGACGGCGACACAGGTGGCCGAGGAACCAGTAGTGCAGGCGACCTGGTTGATATTGGTGGTGGAAGGCACGTTGGCCGAGGTCCACGAACCCGTACCGTTGCCCCAAGCGGCCTGAGCCGACAAGTTACCGTTACCAGTGACCAGACAAGTCAGACCGGCTGCTGCAGGACACGTCAGGGCACCGTCCACCGACGATGCACCTCCATACGAAATAGAAGAGGTGATGCCCTCGTCGAATGGCTGCATCTGGACGACGGTCAAAGCCGTCACGGTGACAGTTTGGACTCCTGGGTTATCGGAGGTTGCACCAGAGGGCGTCACGAAGGCAGGGCTCCCGGGCCACGACAAGAAGGTGCTCGGCGTGCCGGCCGCGGGTTGGTTCAGCGATACATCGTATGTGCCCACTGGGACCTGGGCGAAGATGCACCCGTTGGCGTCGGGGTAGAACGTGAGTGGATTGGGTGAGATCCAGACGGGAGGCGTGGTGGTGGAAGTGAGCTGCCTGACCGTCACCGGTGAGGCTTCGATTCGGCTGACCGCCGAGTTGCCGAACTTGTCGAACTGACCATCGTTGCTCAGATTGATGGCCAAGAAGCCTTCGGTCTGCAGGCCGGGACGGGGGTAGTTGATGTTGGAGGAATCAGACAGTGAGTACTTACCCTTGTTCCAACTCACGGTGACCAGCAGCTGAATCACACTGGGATGGCTCGGGCTGGGCGGGTCGCCGTTGGCGCAGAGGTCGGACTGGCCAACGTTGTTCACCAGCGCCAGTGTGTAGTTGGCGGTGACGGTGAAGTCGGTGCCGGCCAGCGTCGAAACCGGGGGCGCAACGCCAGGGGGCGCCTTCGGTGGTGCAGGCACATTGGTGATCACTGCGCCCCCAGAGACAGGAGGGCTCGATGTGGGATCGGAAAGGACCTCGACCCAGGTGTCCGCAAGCTGCAGCGCGGCCTGATGCTGACGGGCCAGGGCCGCTTGGCTCGTCACGCTGGTGAAGAGCACACCCACCGGCAGCATCATCATCATGAGGAGGACGAAGGCCACCAGCACCTCGACGATGGTCACTCCGTCTTCGCCCCGGTAGCGGCACGATCGATCGGCCCCGGTGGCGCGCACGAGCCCCCAGGCTCCATGGAGCCTGCTCTGCCGGCTCGAAGCCGAACTGCGAGGTGCATCGGGAAGTCGGAACATTGAACTCTTTCGCCAGAATACGGGGCGGGAACGGTCGCTTCTAGGCGTGATTCCACCTGAAAGTCCTATCGTCTGCCTGCAACCCAGACTTGAGGAACCGAACTGCAACTCCCCTGCCCACTGAGCGTGGCTGATCAACCACCAAAAGGAACGAAAGGGGACGATCTAGCCCGCAGCCGATGTCCCCCGATAGAGAGGTCCTGGGACGGAACGGGTCGGATCGGTCGGCCACCGCCAGGAGCTGGAGCGCACCCGACCTAGCTGTTCTATATCGACCTCGACCAGAGGTTGAGGGTTTGTCGGCTCAGTAGCTGTCGGTACGGTGCCGGATATCGCCAATCGATCAGCCCTGATCAGCGCCCTTCGATCAGTACGAGCGAGGCAGCGATAGTGAGTGCTGGGCCACGTAGTTCAGGATCATCTCGCGACTCACTGGCGCGATCCGGAGCAGCCGGGCCATGCCCCACAGGTCGGCAATCCCGTACTCGGACGACATGCCATTCCCACCATGAGTCTGAATGGACTGATCGAGGGCGGCCAAGGTGGCTTCGGCGGCGGCGTACTTGGCCATGTTGGCCGTCTCTCCAGCCAACGGCGAGTCTCCGTCGTGGTCGCAGTACCAGGAGGCCTTGTCCGTCATCACCCGGGCCAGCTCCACTTCGATCTTGCACTTGGCCAGCGGATGGGAGATTCCCTGGTGACGGGCGATGGGCGTGCCCCACACCTCGCGGGTCCGCGCGTACTCAGCCGCCTTGTCGAGGGCGTAGCGACCGATGCCGTTGGCCGTGGCCGCCGACAGGATGCGCTCGGGGTTGAGGCCGTAGAAGACCTGGCGGAGTCCCTCACCCTCATCGCCGATGAGCCGGTCGGCCTCGACCTGGACGTTGTCGAAGAACAGGGTGAACTGCTTCTCGGGTGCGGTGATCTCCACCGGCAGCACCTGCTTGTCGAGTCCGGGTGTATCGGTGTCGACCACGAAGAGCGACAGCCGTCCCCGGCCGGTGTCCGGATCGACTCCGGTCTTGGTCACCACCATGATGGCCTCGCACTCATCGACACCGGAGATGTAGTACTTCTGTCCGTTCAACCGGTAGATGTCGCCGTCCTTGGTGGCGGTCAGGCCGAGGTTGTGCGAGTTGGATCCGGCATCGGGCTCGGTGATGGCGAAGGCCATCTTGAGCTCGCCGGTGGCGAATCGGGGCAGCCACCGCTGCTTCTGGGTGTCGGTGCCGAACTTGGCGATGATGGTGGCGCAGATGGCCGGCGACACCACGATGACCAGCAGCGGACAGCCAGCCGCGGCCAACTCTTCGGCCACCGCAGCCAACTCGGTGATCCCCCCACCACCGCCGCCGTACTCCTCGGGCACGTTGACTCCGAGGAAGCCTTGTTCGGCGATTGCGTTCCACAGCTCGTCGGTGCGCTCATCGGCCCTGGCCTTCTCGACGTAGTAGTCGTGGCCGAACTTGCGGGCGATCGAGCTGACCGCCTCGCGCAGCATCTGTAACTCGTCGGATTCGGTGAAGTCCATGGATGCCTCCTGGCGCGTTGCCGGCTCGTGGCCGATGACAGTGGTGCTGCAGTCAGATTAGAGCGATGGAGTGATGAGTCGGTCCGGAATCTCGACCATGCGGCTTCGGAGATACTCGCCGAGGCCCTTGGCCTGAGGATCGGGCCGGGTAGAAGAGGCCACTCCTTCACCCAACAGTCCGACGACGACGAAGTTGAGGGAGCGCAACTTCGCGAACGCGTGCCGTTGTAGGGCCAGGCCGTCCGCCTCGGGCAGCAGGGTGCGGAAGCGATCGAGAGTGAGCTCGGCATCGAGCCATGCGTAGGCATCGTCGGAACGGGCCCACAGGCCGACGTTGGCGTTGCCGCCCTTGTCGCCGGAGCGGGCGCCGATGATGGTCCCGAGCGGCACCAAGCTGGTGGGCTCGTTGGCTGTGAGCACACCAGTGGGGGTCGGAAGGTTGTCGGAACCGACAGATAGGTCGGTGGCTTCGGGCACCCCGGGAGAGAGCGAGGCATCGCGGCCGGGGCCGGCCACGGTCATTCCCTCAGCGGCTCGATTGGTGTGGTGCGGCACCTCTACTCGGGTCCTGTCGGCGTGAACCACGGTCGGCACGACCAACTCGGCTGGGATGAGTGCTGGCCAGTAGACCCCGTAGGCGCTGCCCGCCCCAGGGGGGGCGGTCAGATGGAGCCCGGGGTAGCCGGCCAGGGCCAGCTCGGTGGCCGCACCCGAGAACTTTCGCCCTACCCGCTCCTCGTCCTCGTCCTTCACCGTCACTCGCAGGAGGGCAGTGGCCTCGGCGTTGGTCGGGGCATCGGACTTGTCGGAGCGGACGAGGGAGGTGTGGAACTCTTCGAACTGACCAGTGCCGCCCAGGGCTGCCGACAGCGACCGCACCGTCAGGTCGGCCTTGGCCTCGATGTCGAGGCCGGTGAGCACGAAGGTCATGGAGTTGCGCCAGCCGCCGAGCAGATTGAGGCAGACCTTGACGTCGTGGGGGGCGGGCAGCCCCTTGATGCCGGACAGCCGAACCCGGTCATTGCCTTCGTCGTGGACCTCGATGGTCTCGAACCGGGCCACCACATCGGTGTTGGGATAGTGGTGGCCACCGATCTCATAGAGGAGCTGCGCGGTCACGGTCCCGACCGATACCTGCCCACCTGATCCGGGATGCTTGGTGATCACCGACGAACCGTCGGATGCCACTTCGGCGATGGGGAACCCGGGATGCTCGAGTCCGGGGACTTCGGTGAAGAACGCATAGTTGCCCCCCGTGGCCTGGGGCCCGCACTCGATGACGTGCCCGGCTACCACTGCACCAGCCAGCGGGTCCCAATCGGACTCGGTCCAGCCGTGGTGCCACGCGGCCGGGCCGACCACCAGCGACGCATCGGTCACCCGGGGGCAGATCACTACGTCGGCACCGCCGTGCAGCGCTTCGACGATGGGCCAGGCACCCAAGTAGGCATTGGCCGACACCACGGTGCCCGTCGAGGTGTCCAAGTGGGCGCCGGTGTCCATGTTGGCCATGGGGTGGCCGTGCCGCTGCAGGTCACCGAGCCGGGAAAGGATGTCGTCACCCTCGACGTGGGCCACCGCGACCGATAGGCCGAGCCGTTCAGCCAGCAGTCGCATCTGGTCGGCCAGGCCCACCGGATTGAGGCCACCGGCGTTGGTGACCACCTTGATGCCCTTGTCTACACAGGTGCCGAGCACCTCCTCCATCTGGGTGAGAAAGGTATGGGCCCAACCCCTTGACGGATCGCGCTGCATGCCCTTCCACAAGATGAGCATGGTCAGCTCGGCCAACCAGTCCCCGGTGAGTACGTCGATGGGACCGCCCTCCACCATCTCCTTGGCCGCGGCCATCCGGTCACCGTAGAAACCCGAGCAGTTGGCGATGCGGAGCGGCTCGGTCACGATCCCGCAGGGTCCCTGTCGACCGTGCTGTCTGTCGGGTCGTCGACCGTGCTACCTGCCGGGTCGTCACCGGGGTCGGCCTCCACCACGGCCAGGACCCGGCCGGTCTCCACCTGGTCGCCCTCGACCACATCGACTTCGACCACCGTGCCCGTCGTGCCGGCCAGCACGGCATGCTCCATCTTCATGGCTTCCAGCACGACCAGTACCTGCCCAGCCTCGACATGGTCGCCGGCTACCACCGCCACTCGGACCACGCTGCCCGGCATGGGGGCGAGCGACGATCCCTCGACGACCTGCTCGGTCGCTATCGGATGACGGTCCTCTTCGACCAACCGGGATGCGCCGTCGGGCCCATCGACATAGGTGACGGCACCGACCCGCTGGACCAGGTAGCGACGGGAGAGGCCGCTGGTGGTGAGTACTACCTCGGTCGGGCTGACGGTACCGGCAACCACATCGAGCACCTGGCCGTCGACGGCGGCTTCGGCCAAGGCCCGACCCCGTCGTCCCATCCGGTACCCGACATGGATCGTCCGGGTTCCAGTGTCGAACGTGACCTCCTGGCCATCCACTGTGTTGTTGCGCCAACCTGACGGCAGGGCACCGAGGGTGCGAGCCGAAGCGTGACGTTCGGCTTGGCCGGCCAAGGCGGCAGCCACGGCGTGGCGTGCCACGGCGGCGTGGTCAGCCAGCGATGCGGCCAAGGTGCTCAGCCCGTGGCGGTCAAGGAAGCCGGTGTCAGTGGCACCGGACACGAACCCAACGTGGCGCAGGGTGCGCACCAGCAGATCGCGGTTGGTGGTGACTCCGTGGATACGGGACTCAGCCAACGTAGCGGCCAAGGTGGCCGTTGCTTCGGCTCGAGTGGGGGCGTGGGCAATGACCTTGGCCAGCATGGGGTCGTAGTGGGGGCTGACCACTCCCCCCGACACCACACCGGAGTCGACCCGGACCCCGGCCCGGTCCGTGGGGACGGTGAACTCGTCGAGTGTGCCGGTCGACGGCAGCCAACCGGCGGTTGCGTCTTCGGCGTACAGGCGGACCTCGATGGCGTGGCCCACCGGACCCCGGGCCACGGCCTGGTGCACTTCGTCAGGAAGCGGAGATCCCCCGGCGATGAGGAGCTGCAGGCGGACCAGGTCGAGCCCGGTCACTTCCTCGGTCACCGGGTGCTCCACCTGGAGCCGGGTGTTCATCTCCAAGAAGTAGGGATCACCTTCGCCATCGAGGACGAATTCGACCGTGCCGGCATTGACGTAGCCCACGGCCCGGGCCGCGGCCACGGCCGCTTCGGACAGACGAGCGCGGAGCGCAGGTCCGACCACCGGCGACGGGGCCTCTTCGATGATCTTCTGATGGCGGCGCTGGATGCTGCACTCGCGCTCGAACAGGGCGACGACCTCGCCATGCGCGTCGGCCAGCACCTGTACCTCGATGTGCCGTGGGGCGGTGACGTAGCGCTCGAGGAAGACCGTGCCGTCGCCGAAGGCCGACAACGCCTCGCGCCGGGCACCCGTGAGTGCATCGGCAAGGTCGTCGGGTCCATCCACGATGCGCATGCCCCGGCCGCCACCGCCAGCCGATGCTTTGACCAGCAGCGGCCACCCAAGGCCGTCCACCTGCTCTGCGTCGGGCGGGGTGTCGCCATCGATGGTGATGGAGGGAAGGGTGGGTACACCGGCGGCCCGCATCATCTCCTTTGATCCGATCTTGGAACCCATGGAATCGATGGCCGCTGCCGGCGGGCCGACCCAGATGAGGCCAGCATCGACCACGGCCCGGGCGAAGTCACCGGACTCGGACAAGAAGCCATAGCCGGGGTGGACGGCGTCTGCGCCGCAAGCCGCAGCCGCAGCCAGCAGTAGGTCGGGTCGGAGGTAGGTCTCGGCTGGGGCCGTGCCGGGTAGGCGCACGGCCAGGTCAGCCGCGGCTACGTGCGGGCTATCGGCATCGGCATCAGAGTGGACGGCCACGGTGGTGATACCCATGGCTCGTGCCGTGCGCATGATGCGGAGCGCGATCTCTCCCCGGTTGGCCACCAAGAGCGAGGTGACGGGACGCGCTGGGCCGAGCCGTGCAGTCGGGCCGAGCCGCGCAGCCGGGCTGGGCTGTGCGTTCGAGTCAGGCTGTGCGTTCGAGACAGGCTGTGCGTTCGAGTCAGTGGGAGTCATGGCCATCACATCCGGAAGACGCCGTAGCCGCGGGTACCCGCAGTCGACTGGTTGTCGATGGCCGACAGACACAGACCGAGCACGGTCCGCGTGTCGCGGGGGTCGATGATCCCGTCGTCGTAGAGCCGCGACGACAGATGCAGGGGGAGCGACTCGGATTCGATCTGAGCCTCGACCAGCGCCCGCATGGCCTCGTCTGCCGCTTCGTCGAAGGGCACACCCTTGGATGCGGCGGACTGGCGCCCAACGATGGAGAGCACTCCGGCCAGCTGGGCCGGACCCATGACGGCCGAGCGGGCGTTGGGCCAGGCGAACAGGAACCGGGGGTCGTAGGCCCGCCCGCACATGCCGTAGTTGCCGGCCCCGTAGGAGGCGCCGATGTTGACGGTCAGGTGGGGGACCGACGAGTTGGCGACGGCGTTGATCATCATGGCCCCGTGCTTGATGATTCCACCCTGCTCGTACTCCTTGCCCACCATGAATCCGGTGGTGTTCTGGAGGAAGAGGAGCGGCACGTCGATCTGGTTGGCCAGTTGGATGAACTGAGTGGCCTTGTGGGCCTCCTCGGAGAAGAGCACACCGCGGTGGTTGGCCAGGATGCCGACCGGGTAGCCGTGGATCGAGGCCCATCCGGTGACCAGGCTGGACCCGTAGAGGGGCTTGAACTCGTCGAACCGGGAGCCGTCGACCACCCGGGCCAGGACCTCACGGGGGTCGAAGGGCATCTTGGGGTCGGCCGAGGCGATCCCGAGCAGCTCGTCGGGATCATGGACCGGTTCGTCGGCTGGCTGGGACGGACCCGGCCCGGTCTTGCGCCAGTTGAGCCGGCTCACGATCTGGCGCCCGAGCCGGATGGCGTCCACTTCGTCAGCGGCCAGGTAGTCGGCCAGGCCGCTCACCCGGGCGTGCATGGATGCCCCCCCGAGCTCCTCGTCGGTCGACTCCTCGCCGGTCGCCATCTTCACCAGGGGGGGACCGCCGAGGAAGACCTTGGACCGCTGGTCGATCATCACCACGTAGTCGCTCATGCCGGGCACGTAAGCCCCGCCAGCGGTGGCGTTGCCGAAGACGACGGCAATGGTCGGGATGGCGGCGGCCGAATGACGGGTGATGTCACGGAAGGCACGCCCTCCCGGGATGAACAGCTCGGCTTGGGCGGGGAGGTCGGCACCACCCGACTCGGTCAGGCTGATCGACGGGAGCCGGTTGGCCAGCGCGATGTCCGAGCCGCGGGCGCCCTTGCGGAACGACCACGGGTTCATGGCCCCACCCCGGACGGTGGGGTCGGTGGCGTTTATGAGGCATTCGACGCCCTCGACCACCCCAATCCCAATGATGGACGACGCACCGACGGTGTACTCGGTGCCCCACGCCGCGAACGGGCAGAGCTCCAGGAAAGGTGCATCCCGGTCGAGCAGCAGTTCGATGCGCGCACGGGCCGTCATCTTGCCCCGCTCCCGGTGGCGGGCCACGTAGCGCTCGCCTCCGCCAGCCCGAGCGATGGCTAGCTCAGCGTTGACCAGTTCGAGCCCTTCGAGCAGGGCGCGCTCGTTCTCCTTGAAGGAGTCAGAGTTGGAGTCGATGGTTGTGGGGAGCACGGGCATAGGTGGTCTCTTCCCCTGGTCGGGGTGAATTTGCGGCCGGGGTCGCACGACACCGGCTGACGTGGGAAGAATAGGCCCATGACCTTTGCGCCGCGTGCCGACCTCTACTGTGCCCCCACTGGCGCCTCCACGGTGGTGGCGTCATGGTGATCCGGACCTATCCCCAGGGCCGTGCCGACGACTGGGAGTCACCGTCGGTCGGGACGTCCCGGTCTGGCACCGCGGCCCGCCCGCTGTCGGCGGTGGTGTTGGCGGCCGGACATGGGACCCGCATGCGCTCGGCCCGTCCCAAGCCCCTGCACCGGTTGTGCGGCCGGCCGATGATCCTCCACGTGCTCGACGCTCTGGCTGAGTTGCCGGTCACCCGCGTGGTGGTAGTGGTCGGGCACCGGGCCGAGTGGGTGACCAAGACCTTGGTGGACCACGCCCCGCCGGGCATGGTCATCGAGTTCGTAGAGCAGGTGGAGCAGCGGGGGACCGGGGACGCCATGTCGGTCGCCCTCACCGGGCTACCCGATGACGAAGATGGCGACGACGGCGACGTCGTCGTGCTGCCCGGGGACACGCCGCTGCTCCGTTCGGGCACGCTGGCCAGGCTGGTCCAGACCCACCGTGACAACGATGACGCCGCCACGTTGCTGACCGCTGTCCTGGACGACCCCACTGGCTATGGCCGAGTCGTGCGCGGTCGTGACGACGCCGTGGCTCGGGTGGTCGAGCACGGGGATGCCACCGAGGAGCAGCTGGCCGTCCAAGAGGTCAACACCTCGATGTACTGCTTCAAGCGCAGTGTGCTGGCACCGTCGTTGCGCCGACTCAGCCCGTCGAACGCGCAGGGGGAGTACTACCTGACCGATGTGGTCGAGGTGCTCTACGAGGCTGGCCACCGGGTCGGTTCGGTCGTCGTCGAGGACCCCATGGAGGTGGCCGGCGTCAATGACCGGGCGCAACTGGCCGTGGCCGAGGCCGAACTGCGCGACCGGATCAACGAGCGATGGATGCGCCAGGGGGTCACCATGTGGGACCCGCAGACGACGTACATCGACACCGATGTCACGCTCGGTACCGACGTCGTCCTCCTGCCCGGGGTGATCCTCCAGGGTGCCTGTGTGATTGGCGAGCATGCCGAGTTGGGCCCGGACACCCGCCTGGTCGACACCACGGTCGGCGACGGAGCAGTCATCACCTCGAGTGTCTGCCGCCGCTCGGTCATCGGCGCCGATGCCCGCGTCGGGCCCTTTGCCGTGCTGGCCGAGGGCAGCGAAGTCCCCCCTGGGGGAACTGCCGGCCCGGCTGCTTCAGATACCAGCGCCGGGCCGCGGTAGGTTCACCTCATGGAATTCACCCCGCGTCGACGCCTCGATCTGTTTTCGGGCCGCTCCCACCCCGAGTTGGCCCAAGACATTGCCTCGCAGTTGGGCGTCGAGCTTGGCGAGGCCAACCTCCGGGAGTTCGCCAACGGCGAGATCCACTGCCGATTCGATAACTCCATCCGGGGGAGCGACGTCTTCATCGTCCAGACCCACTGCGGGCCGGTCAACGATTCGCTCATGGAGCACCTGATCATGATCGATGCCGCCAAGCGGGCCTCGGCCAAGCGAATCACGGCGGTATGCCCCTACTACGGCTACTCGCGCCAGGACCGCAAGGCCACGGGTCGGGAGCCGATCACGGCCAAGTTGGTGGCCGACATGTTGTCGGTGGCCGGGGCCGACCGCGTGGTCAGTGTCGACCTCCACTCCGGCCAGATCCAGGGCTTCTTCGACATCCCCTTCGACCATCTGACGGCGGCACCGGTAATGATCGACTACATGCGCAAGCACCTGGGTGACGACCTCGTGGTGGTGGCTCCTGACGCTGGCCGAGTGAAGGTGGCCGAGCGGTTCAGCCAGCACCTGACGGCTGACCTGGCCGTGGTGCACAAGCGTCGCCTGCGCGGGGTGGCCAACCAGGTCGAGGCCCTGCATGTCGTTGGTGAGGTGGAAGGACGCCAGTGCGTGCTCATCGACGACATGATCGACACCGCCGGCACCATCGTGGCCGCCGCCGAACTGCTGGCCGATCGAGGGGCATCGGAGGTCTGGTGTATGGCCACCCATGCCGTGCTATCCGATCCGGCCATCGACCGCCTGAAGAACTCGGCCCTGACCAAGGTCGTCGTCACCAACACCCTCCCCATCCCCCAGGACCGACGCTTCGACAAGCTCGAAGTGCTGTCGGTGGCGAACCTCATCTCATCGGCTATCGATGCCGTGTTCGAGGACACTTCGGTCTCCGAGATCTTCGGCGGCGAGAACCTGGCTTAGGGGCGGGACCCGCTCTGTTCTTGTGTAATACAGGTGGAGTCGTCCGTGATGAAATCTGGGTGTGCGAAGCCTGAGACTCGACCCGGAACTTGACGAGAAGGTCCAGCGCGCCGCGGCCGCCCTGGGCGAATCGGTGTCCGAGTTCATCCGGAGGTCCGCCGAGACTCGAGCCGACCACACGTTGACAGGCAGCCCGAGTGAGCGCTTCGCCGATGTAGCGGGGACTGTATCCGTTGGCGCCACTGGGTGGCGAAGTCTGTGGCGTCTGGTGCAGACGGGCCGCTTGGTGATTGCCGACCTGTCCCAGTCCGCCGTCGATCGGGCCGCCTATCTGATGGATACGTATTCAGACACCCCCATGGACTTGGCTGATGCCACGCTGGTGGCTCTGGCGGAGGAACAAGGCCACCGCAGGATATTCACCCTTGACCCCGACTTCCACGTCTACCGACTGCGGGGTTGACAGTACTTCGAAGTGGTCCCTGGCCCGTAGTCAGCACTCGTGAAGTGACGTCCGTTTCGCCCGACATCTGAGTCGCTCCGAGCAGGTATGGCGAGGTCGTGTGGCCGGGGCTTCGGCCTTGGGTCTATCATGGTTGCCGTCAGCAGCGATCGCCTTCGATCCGTGCCTAGCGCATGATCATGGGGGCAGTCCCTGTGCTCGTCTCTGTACCTCCCGAGGAGTCCCCGCATGCCCGAAACCACTCTTACTGCACATACCGGCCGCGAGCTCGGATCTAGTTCTACCCGCCGCCTGCGGGCGGAGGGCAAGATCCCTGGCGTCCTCTACGGCCACGGCACGGACCCGATCTCGGTAGCGGTCGTCGGACGCGAGTTCCAGATCGCCATGTCGGGTGAGTCCGGCCTCAACACGCTGCTGTCGCTCAACGTCGACGGCACGGACCACCTCACCCTGGCCCGTGACATTCAGCACCACCCGGTGCGCAACACGGTCAGCCACATCGACTTCCTGATCGTGCGCCGCGACGAACTGATCAGCGCCGAAGTCACCATCAACCTGGTGGGCGAGGCCGTAGAGGTCGGACACGGCGACGGCATTGTCGACCAGCAGCTGTTCACCCTCCACATCAAGGCCAAGCCGACGGAGATCCCGAACTCGGTGGACATCGACATTTCGTCGCTCACCATCGGTGGAGCGCTGCACGTTTCGGACATCGTGATTCCGGCCGGAGTCGAGCTCGAGACCGATCTTGGTGCAACCGTTGTGGCCGGTAACCCGCCCCGGGTCCAGGTCGCTGCCGAAGTTGGCGAAGTTGGCGAAGTCGTCGCACCAGCTGCCGACGCCGAATCCGAAGAGGGATAAGCCCTGCTCCGCCGCCGCGAGGGGGCGGCCGGCCCCCGCCGGGGTGCGACCATGGACCTGCTGGTGGTCGGTCTCGGCAATCCGGGTACCGAATACGAGGGCACCCGCCACAACATCGGGGCCGATGCCGTCGAACGCCTGGTGGCCCGCCACCACGGCTCGCTCAAATTGGAGAAGGGTCTCCACGCCCGGGTCGGGCAGATCCGCATAGCGGAGCATCCCGTGCTGTGCGCCGTCCCGCTCACCTACATGAACGAGTCGGGACGGGCCGTGGCTCCCCTTGTACGACGGGCCGGGATCGACGCCGACGCCGACGCCGACGCCGAGGACACCACTTCAGGTTCGGGACCGGCTTGGCCGGCACGTCTCGTCATCATCCACGATGAGCTCGACCTGCCCTCGGGCCGAGTCAAGGTCAAGGCCGGGGGCGGCACGGCTGGCAACAACGGACTCAAGTCCATCCACGCCCACCTCCACACCGCCGACTACCTGCGAGTGCGGATCGGGATCGGTAAGCCACCTGGCCGCCAGAGCGGTGCGGACTACGTGCTCAAGCGGCCCGGTGCCGACGAGCGCGGGCACCTCGCCGTGGCTGCAGAGGTGGCAGCCGATGCCATCGAACTGATCGTCACCCACGGGGTCGAGGTCACCATGAACAGGATCAACACCGCCGAGTAGGTCCGACCACGTCGGAGGAGCGGCTGGCGATCGGGACCCCACCAACTCCCCGGTACCCTTTGCGGGTGAGTCTGCACTCTCTTCCCGCTTTGCTGCGCAACGAATCTGCTATGACTCAGGTGGTCGGTGCGAGGGGCGCCACGCTGGCTGTCTCCACGCCGGCCCAGGCATTCGTATTGGCCGGCCTGATCCGACTCGGGTCCAGACGTCCGGTTCTGGTGGTCACTCCGACTGCTGCTGCGGCGTCGCAGCTGGCCCACGACCTCGCCGTGTTCGCCGAAGGCCGGGCAGGGGAGAACGACGCCGATGGATCGCACCGGCCCCCGGTGGTCGAGCTCTTTCCGGCATGGGAGACCCTCCCGTTCGAGCGGGTCAGCCCCGAAGTCCACACCATGGGGATGCGCCTGCAGCTCCTGTGGGCCCTCGGTGGAGGCAGTGGTGCTCCCGTGCCGGACATCGTGGTGGCGCCGATCAAGGCCCTACTGCAGCGATTGGGGCCGTGGCGCACTGCCGCCCGGCCGGTGGTGGTGTCGCGGGGAGACCACGTGGCGGTCGATCAACTGGTGGCCGATCTGGTCGCCATGGGCTATCGACGCGAGTCGCTCGTCGAGCACCGCGGGGAGCTGGCCGTACGCGGTGGCATCGTGGACGTCTTTCCATCGACGGCGGACGAGCCGGTACGAATCGATCTGTGGGGCGACGAGGTCGACCGTCTCACCCGGTTCGACGTGGCCGACCAGCGCTCCACCGACAGTCTGGAGTCCGTCGAACTGTTCGGCTGCCGCGAGCTGGTGGCCGACGAAGCCATGCGGGCGCGGGCTGGCGAACTGGTCGGCTCGGCTCCGTGGGGACGCCACCAGTGGGACCGGATCGCCCACGGCGAACTGTTCGACGGGATGGAGTCCTGGCTCCCGTGGCTGGTCGACGGCGAGGAACTGCTGTGCGACCTCCTGGGTGACGACGCACAGGTCGTGCTGGTCGAGCCCCGACGAGTGCGTGACCGTGCGGGCGAACTGCTCGACGAGGAGTCGGCCCTAGCCGATGCCCTGGCCGATACATGGGGACTCTTGGCCGGAGGCGATGCCCCTCGGCTGCACACACCCTTCGACCGGCTGCTGACTGGCACATCGGCCTCGGTCGTCTCCCTCGTCCCCTCGCCCGAGGGCGTGGATGCCCCGCACATCGAAAGCCGCGGGTGGGAGCCCATCTTGGGCGACGGCACCCGACTAGCCAGCCAGGTACGGACCCTGTCCGAGGCTGGCTATGCCGTCGTGCTGTGCTCGACCACGGCCGGTGGGGCCGACCGGCTCTCGGCCCTCCTGGCCGAGGAGCGACTGCTGGTCCCGGTGGCTAGTCCGGGCGACGACCTCGCTGTGGCCGGGGCGAAGATCGTGGTGGCCACCGTCGACCGAGGGTTCGTCCTGCCGGGATGCAAAGTGGCCGTCCTGACCGAGTCCGACGTGACCGGGCGGATGCGGCCCCATCGCCAGGCTCGCACCAGGGCCCGTCCCGTCGACGGGTTCTTCGACGATCTGGCCCCGGGCAGCTACGTCGTCCACCGCCAGCACGGGGTGGCCCGCTACGGCGGCATGGTGACCCGGACAATGGGCGGGGCCACACGCGACTACCTCTTGCTGGAGTACCGGGGTGGCGATCGGCTCTACTTGCCGACCGACCAGATCGAGTTGCTCACGCCCTATACCGGGGGCGACTCACCGTCGGTGAGTCGATTGGGTGGATCCGAGTGGCAGAAGGCCCGGTCCAAGGCCCGGTCGGCGGTCCACGAGATCGCCGAGGAGCTCGTCGAGCTCTATCGCAAACGTCTTGAGATCCCCGGGCATGCCTTTGGGCCTGACACCCCGTGGCAGGCGGAGTTGGAGCTGTCGTTCCCGTTCACGGAGACGTCCGATCAACTGCGAGCCATCGAGGACGTCAAGGCCGACATGGAGCGGCCGATCCCCATGGACCGGCTGGTCTGCGCCGATGTGGGCTTCGGTAAGACCGAAGTGGCCATCCGGGCCGTGTTCAAGGCCGTTCAGGACGGCTACCAGGCGGCCATCCTGGTCCCGACCACCCTGTTGGCCAGCCAGCACGCCCAGACGTTCGCCGACCGGTATGCGCCCTTCCCGGTGAAGGTCGCCCTCCTCAGCCGGTTCCTGACCAACTCCCAGGCGGCCGAAGTCATGGCCGGGCTGGCCGACGGCTCGATCGACGTGGTGGTGGGGACCCACCGGCTGCTGGGCAAGGACATCACCTTCGCCAAGCTGGGGCTGCTAGTGGTCGACGAAGAGCAGCGGTTCGGGGTTACCCACAAAGAGACGATCAAGGCCATGGCCGAGGGGGTCGACGTGCTCACCTTGACGGCCAGCCCCATTCCGCGCACACTCGAGATGGCCCTGACCGGCATCCGCGACCTGTCGATGGTCAACACCCCACCGGCCGCCCGCCGTCCCATCCTCACTCACGTCGGTGAGTTCGAAGAAGCGGCGGCCTCTGAGGCCATCCGCCGAGAGCTCTTGCGCGAGGGGCAGGTCTTCTACGTCCACAACCGGGTCCAGGACATCGATGCCACGGCCAAGCGGGTGCAGAAGATGGCCCCCGAGGCCCGGGTGGCGGTGGCCCACGGGCAGATGGATGAAGGCACCCTGGAAAAGGTGGTGCTCGACTTCTGGCAGGGCTCCTACGACGTGCTGGTGTGCACGACGATCGTCGAGTCCGGCATCGACATGCCTTCGGTCAACACGCTGGTCGTAGATCGGGCCGACCTGCTCGGCCTGGGTCAGCTCCATCAGCTGCGGGGCCGTGTCGGAAGGGCGGGCATGCGGGCCTACGCCTACCTGTTCCATCCGGCCGACAAGGTCCTGTCGGAGACGGCCTATGAGCGACTGCGGACCATCGGTGATCACACCGAACTCGGCTCGGGGTTCAAGATCGCCCTGCGCGATCTGCAGATCCGGGGTGCGGGGAACCTGCTCGGGCGCGACCAGTCCGGCCACATCGCCGCCATCGGGTACGACCTGTATGTGCAGATGGTGTCCGAGGCGGTGTCGGAGTTGAAGGGGGAAGTCCGCCCCAAGCCAATCGAGCTGTCGGTCGACCTGCCCGATGCCGCCCATCTGCCTCCGGACTACGTCGAAGCCGAAGATGTCCGTCTCGAGGCCTACCGCCGGCTGTCGGCGGTCCGCACCATTGCCGAGGTGGAAGATGTTCGCTCCGAGTGGCAGGACCGGTTCGGTGTGCTGCCCGCCCCGGCCACGGCCCTGCTCGAGGTAGCGCTGCTGCGGGTCGAGTGCCTCCGGCTGGGGATCAACGACCTGTCGGTGTCGGTACCCCGGTTCGCCGGCGAAGGCCTCGGTCCTCGTGGTGGCCCGGGCGGACGTGCGGTGGTCAAGATGACGCCAGTTACCTTGCCGGCATCGGCCGAGGTGCGCCTGCGCCGGATTGCCCCCGGGGGCACCTACCAGCCCGAAGCCCAGCGGCTGACCTTCCCGGTGGCACCGGACCGGTCGAGCGGGGGCTATGCCCCAGGACTCGTCGCCTTGTTACGCGAGCTGGTGCCTGCCGACTGACGGATGCCCGTTCGGCGGCCGCCACGTGGCCGATCAGAGGAGCTGGCGCAGTGCTATTAGCATCTTCGCCGTGAACCGCATCTCTTCAGGTCTGATCGCAGCCACAGCCATTCTCATGGTGGGAGCCCTGGCATCTGCCTGCGGCACCACACCGATCGCGGCCACGGTGAACGGTGACACCGTCACGGTGGCATCGCTCAACACCGAACTCCAGTCGTTCAGCGGCACCGAAGCCGGCCAGTGCCTGCTCGAGTTGCAGAACCCCCAGGCGCTCACCGTCTCCGGCGAGGGGAGCGGGGGCAGCGGCACCTATCAGACCAACTTTGCCGGGGCCGTCCTCAGTAACTCGGTGGGCAACCTGGTGGCCGCGCAGTTTGCCGCTACCCGCCACATCCGCCTCTCGGGTTCAGATCTGGCGACCTCCCAGAGCAGCTACACGTCGAGTCTGAGCGGCGAGATCACCGCCATGGTGCAGCAGGCATCCGCCGCCGGGGTGCTGTCCCGGTGCCAGCGGTCCGATGGCCGCCCCTATACCGGCCAGACCCTGTTGGCCGCATTACCCGAGAGCCTGCGCTCGATAGAGCTGGCCAACCAGGCCGTCGATAACCGACTGCTGGCCTTGGGGTCGGATCAGTCGGATGCGGCCGTCAAGCAGTACTACGACGCCCATCGGGACCTGTTCACCATCGACTGCGTGAGCGACATCGCCACGGCCACCCAGGCCGAAGCCGACCAGGTGGTCATCGACCTCAACGGTGGGGCTGCCTTCGATGCCCTGGCCACCAAGGTGTCCATCGATACCCAGACAGCGTCGACCGGGGGCCAACTGGGCTGCAACTTCACCGAGGCGCGCGTGCTGCAGGCGTTGCAGCTGAGCTCGGTGACCGTGGGCCAGCCGGTCACCCCCATCCAGACTGCCAACGGGAGTTGGGTGATCTACGAGGTCACCAGCCAGAAGGTGGAGCCGCTGAGTTCGGCGGCATCGCTGGTCCGCCAGCAGCTCTTGCACACGGCGGCCAATATCAAGCGGGTGACGACGGAACTCTTGGCATTCGCCCGCCACTCGTCGATAGCGGTCAATGCCCAGTATGGAACGTGGACCGGCGTCAAGATCACGGCCCCGCCCACACCCGACCCGCGCTATCTGCAGCCGTCGCCGCTGACGGCACCAGCCAAGACATCGGGCGCAGTGCCTGGTAGTGCCGGTGCCGGTGCCGGTGCCGGTGCCGGTGGTGCTGGTGCCGGTGCAGGTGGTGCCGCGACCGCTGGTACCGCGGCAGGCTGACCGACGACATGGACGGCGGCCCCCGCATCGATGTGGTCGGCCTCGGTCCGGCTGGCCGCGACCTGATCACCGCGGGCACCACCGAACTGCTGCGCACCGCCGCACAGGTCTATCTGCGCACGACCCGTCACCCGGCCGCAACAGCCTTCCCTGATGCCCGGTCGTTCGATCACCACTATGAGCGTCTCGACACGTTCGATGACGTCTACCGCCTCATCGTGGCCGATCTGGTCGATGCGGCTGTGGTCGGGGGACCCGTCGTCTATGCCGTTCCCGGATCGCCCACCGTGGCGGAGCGCACCGTCGTGCTGCTGGCTGCTGATCCGCGAGTGGTGTCCGGGCAGGTGACCGTCGAGGTCCACCCGTCGGTGTCCTTCCTCGACCTGGCCTTTGCCCGGCTCGGCGTGGACCCGGTGGCTACGGGCGTGCGCATCGTCGATGCCGAGCGGTTCGCCATCGACGCCGCTGGTCAGCGCGGTCCTCTCCTTGTCGCCCAGTGCTGGAGCCGTCAGGTCCTCTCCGACGTCAAGCTGTCGGTGGAGTCACCCCCTGAGCGACCGGTGACCATCCTCCACCACCTGGGCCTTCCTGATGAGCGGGTATGGAACGAGGCGTGGGCCGACATCGACCGGTCGTTCGAGCCCGATCACCTGACGTCGCTGTGGATCCCGCAGTTGGAGTCTCCGGTCGCATCTGAGCTGGTGGCTCTCGACGAACTGGTCCGCACGCTTCGCCAGCAGTGCCCCTGGGATCAGCGCCAGACGCACGCATCCCTCAGCCGACATCTGTTGGAAGAGTCCTACGAGGTCCTCGAGTCGATCGATGCCCTGTCTGGCGTGGATGCCGATATCGACTCCGGGGCCGAGGGCCCTGAGGTGGCGGACCAGGAGACGAAGGCCGTGGCCGACCTCGAAGAGGAGTTGGGGGACCTGCTCTTCCAGGTCTACTTCCATGCCGCCCTCGCCGCCGAGCAGGGACGGTTCACGTTGGCCGATGTGGCCCGAGGGGTCCACGACAAGTTGGTGAGCAGGCATCCCCACGTGTTCGGCGACGTGACAGCCGAGACGGCCGATGATGTGGCCGTCAACTGGGAGGCCATCAAAAAGGTCGAAAAGGGCCGCACCAGTGTCACCGAGGGCATCCCTGCCGCTCTGCCGTCACTCGCCCTGGCAGCCAAGCTCCAGCGCAAGGCGGTGGCTATCGGGATGGTCCTTCCCGGACTGGCCGAGGACGCCGTCCGGGTGGCCGAGTCCGTGGCTGCCCTGAGCCGCACCGACCCGGAATCTGACCGGCTGGCCGACGGCGAGGGTGGGGCCCGGGACCGTGCTGAGGCCGTGGGAGACCTGCTCTTTGCCGCCACTGGAGTGGCCCGGGCGCTTGGGGTGGATCCGGAGATGGCGCTGCTGGCTCGGGCCCGTGCGTTCCGCAGTGAGGTCGAAGCACAGGGCTGAGTCGCCGACCACTGGTGGCCACGGGCGACGAATTGCCAACGAATTCCCTGGTCCGCCGCTATCTGGGTGGTAGCGTTTGCGACACCAAGAGCAGGAGTGACCCCCCACAGTGAGCGTTATCGAACAGGTGATCGGCAGGGAGGTTCTCGACTCCCGTGGCAATCCGACGGTAGAGGTCGAGGTCTCCCTCGACTCTGGGGCGTTCGGTCGAGCCATCGTGCCCTCGGGCGCCTCGACGGGCTCCTTCGAGGCCGTGGAGCTGCGTGATGGTGGTGACCGTTACCGGGGCAAGGGTGTCCTGGCTGCCGTGGCTGCCGTCAACGGGGAGATCGCTGACTTCCTCGAGGGGTTCGACGCACTCGACCAGCGCGCCGTCGACCTGGCCATGATCGATGCCGACGGCACCCCCAACAAGGCTCGCTTGGGCGCCAACGCCATCTTGGGCGTGTCGTTGGCCACAGCTCGGGCCGCCGCCGACGAACTCGAGGTACCGCTGTACCGCTACGTGGGCGGGGCCAACGCGCACGTGCTCCCCGTCCCCATGATGAACGTGGTCAACGGCGGAGTCCATGCCGACAACTCCATCGACCTCCAAGAGTTCATGATCATGCCGGTGGGTGCGGCGTCGTTCAGTGAGGCGCTGCGGTGGGGAGTGGAGACCTACCACTGCTTAGCCGACGTGCTCCACGAGCGCGGCCTGTCCACCGCCGTGGGTGATGAAGGCGGATTCGCCCCGAACCTCGACTCCAACGAAGACGCCGTGCGCATCCTGGTCGAAGCCATCGAGGCGGCAGGTCGGGTACCTGGTGACGAGATCGCTATCGCCATGGACCCCGCCACCAGCGAGCTCTATCGCCACGGCAAGTATGTTCTGACCGGCGAGGGCCGCACGCTCACTTCCGAGGAGATGGTGGCCTACTGGGTCGACCTGGTGGGCCGGTACCCGATCGTGTCCATCGAAGACGGTATGGCCGAGGATGACTGGGAGGGCTGGGCCGCCCTGACCGCCGCCTTGGGCGCGCAGGTCCAGCTGGTGGGCGACGACCTGTTCGTCACCAACGAAGAGCGGCTGCGCCAGGGGATCGATACCGGTACGGCTAACGCTGTCCTGGTCAAGGTCAATCAGATCGGATCGCTGACGGAGACCCTCGGGACCATGGAACTGGCCACCCAGAACTCGTATGCGTGCGTCATGTCGCACCGTTCGGGAGAGACCGAGGACACCACCATCGCCGACCTGGCCGTCGCTACGAACTGCGGGCAGATCAAGACGGGTGCGCCGGCTCGTTCGGACCGTGTTGCCAAGTACAACCAGCTACTCCGCATCGAAGAGCAACTCGGTGAGTCGGCCGCGTTTATGGGCGGTGCCGCCCTGGCTTCCTGGAGTGCTGATCGATGAGCGGACGACTCCACGCCAAATCCAAGCCGGCTCGACGTACAGCGTCGACCTCTCGACCGACCGGCCGGCCGACGGCTACGAGTCGGTCGCGCAAGCCCGTCAGCGCAGCGCCCACGAGCCAGCGGGCCAAGCCGACCGCGGTAGCGCCCAGACGCCGGACTAAGCCGGCCGTGGCCGCCGCAGCCACGGTGAAGGTGAAGCGGGTGGTGTCGGTGAAGCGGGCGGCACCAGCAACGCGACCTGCAGCTACGAAACGCGCTGCGGCCACGAAACGCGCTGTGCCAGTGAAGCGGGCTGCGGCACTGAAGAAACCTGCGGCACTGAAGAAACCTGCGCCAGCAAAGCGACCCACCGCGGCGAAACGGCCCACCGCAGCCAAGCGCACGACGGCAACAAAACGTCAGATCATCACGCGGGCAACGCCGGTGAAGCGTCCGGCCACGTCAGGCTCGGCCCCTCGGACTGCGCAGGAACGTGCCGCCGCGGAGACCAGGAGAAACCGGATTCCGGTGGTCCTGGCGGCTGCAGCAGCCGCAGTCATCTTGGCCACCAGTCTGCCTGTATCTGTGCTGCTCAAGCAGCACCACCAACTGTCGGCCGCCAGTGCCCAGTTGTCGCAGATGAAGCAGCAGAACGCGCTCCTCGGCCAGAAGCGCCAGCAGCTCAGATCCAATGCCGAAGTGATGAGACTGGCCCAGCAGAACTATCAGTTGGTGCCTGCTGGACGGACCCTGTTCTCCATCCTGCCGCCGGCCGCAGATTCGGCCCATCAGAACTCTGGGGCCTCGGTCATCGGTGACCCGGCTAATCAGCCGTTGGTATCGCCGGCACATGCGGCCAACATGACTCCTGACCCTGGGCTTCCCTCGGGAGTGCCTTCCGCCTCTGCCCAGACATCGGCTGCAGTGTTGCCGGCGTCCGATTCCCCCGCGCAACCTCCGAGCAGTTTCTGGTCGAGAGTCAGCTCGTCGCTCGAATTCTGGAAGTGACCCCCGCCGAGGCGGACACACCGGCCGTGGAGCTGATGGACGACAGAGCCGTGGTGGCGAAGTTGCTCGGGCGCACCCCGGCTGGAGCCTTCGAAGTCGTGGTTCGTTCTGAGGATGGGACACCGGCGGTCATCGCCAACGCGCCATTCTTGGATGATGGGACCCCCATGCCTACCCGGTACTGGCTGTGCGACCCGCACCTCCACGACGTGGTGAGCCGTTTGGAGTCGACCGGTGGAGTGCGGGCCGCCGAGGCCGCCATTTCGGCCGAACGAATAGCTGCATCCCACGCCCTCTATGCCGCCGAGCGCGATGCGCTAATCGACCATGACCACGTGGGGCCCCGACCCTCGGGTGGAGTGGGGGGTACCCGGCAAGGGGTGAAGTGCCTGCATGCCCACCTGGCCTGGTGGCTGACCGGTGCCGACGACCCGGTAGGGGAGTGGACGGCCCGCCAGATCGGGCTGCACCCGGCCTGAAGCTCGGACATGACGCACTGCGTGGCGCGTGGTAGCAAGGTCCATGGACACAGGAGCCGACAAGGTCACAGGAGCCGACAAGGTCACAGGAGCCGCCATCGCCGCCATCGACTGCGGCACCAACTCCACCCGGCTGCTCGTGGCCGACGCCGACGGGCACCCGATGGAGCGCCTGATGCGAATCACCCGACTCGGACAGGGGGTCGACTCGACCGGACGACTGGCGCCCGATGCCATTGAGCGGTGCCTGGGGGTACTGGCCGAGTTCCGTACAGTGATGGATGGGCTTGGGGTGGAGCGAGGCAGGCTGGCCGCCACTTCGGCGGCCCGGGATGCGGCCAACGGCTCGGCGTTCCTTCAGGCAGCGGGGGAGATCACCGGATTGACGCCGGAACTCCTGACTGGGATCGACGAGGGGCGCCTCTCATTGGCCGGCGCAGTCGCCGATCTCGACCTGGCTGACGGTCCGTTCCTGGTGCTCGACATCGGTGGGGGTTCTACCGAACTGGTGGCCGGAGATGGTCCGGACGATCCGAAGTTGGCAGCGGTGTCGCTGCAACTGGGCTGCGTGCGGGTGTCCGAACGGTTCTTGCGCAGTGACCCGCCGACCCGAGACGAACTAGATCAGGCGGCGGCCGAGGTCAGTGCCCAGATCGAGGTGGCCATCAATGCTCACCCGAGGTACCCCGCCACGCATCGGCTCGTGGGTCTAGCCGGGACGGTCTCGACCCTGGCATCACTTCACTTAGGCATGGTCGAGTACGACAGGGACCAGATCCACCACTCCGTGATGCACTCTGGCGACGTCGAGCAGTGGTTCCAGCGTCTGGCGTCAGAGTCAGCGGCAGACCGCCTGGCCCGACCCGGCATGACGGCTGGACGCGAGGACGTGATCGTCGGGGGAGCCATGATCCTGGATGCTGTCATGCGGCGGTTCGGTTTCGCCGAGTGCCTAGTGTCCGAGGCTGACATCCTGGATGGGTTGGTGGCGAGTCAGGTGGCCGCACGGGAGTACTGAACGCCACGGGCCAGAAGATCAGGCCGATGCTCCCACAATGCCTGAGCGTCCCGACATGTCCGGTAGCGCTGCATCGACAGGGGCGAGGCCGCAGGCCCGGTTGACTCGATCGATGAACGCATCGGTCGATCCGTACTCCTCTTCAGCGTAGGCGCGCCCTTGTGCACTGAAGCTGTCGTGAGTAGGCGACTCCAGGAGCGACTCGATGCACCAAGTCAACTCTGCTGGGCTCTCGAACCACAGACCGCCACGACCTCGCTGTGCATGCTCTCGGGCCCGACTGTCATGGGGCACGACGATAGGGGTCCCATAGAGAAGCGAGTCCACGCACCGCCGGGCGAACAATCGACCGGGACGCAGATCGACCGTCACTCTGGCAAAGGCCAACAGGCGAGCCATGTCACTGGAGCGCTCGATCGGCCAGCCGCTGTTGACACGCCCCTCGTGCCAGGCGCAGAAGGCATCGCTATAGGAGATCCCCACGGGCCGGTCGGGAAATCGGTACCTGATGATTCGACTGAGCTCACTTTCGAGCTCGCCCAGGTTGTCTGAATCAACACCGGTGAGCACCAGGATGTAGTCGGTGTCCCCGACCCAGGTGTTGGGCTCGCTGAGGGCACTTGGATTGGCCGCTAGTGGGGCACCGATCCGGTGCACCGTATCCGGGCGTCCGTGGTGATCGACGATGAGATTCCGCTCGGATTCGGTGATGGCCAGGATCTGGCTGGCTCGAGCGAAGATCGGTTCGAAATGAGAGGAAGCGATGCTGTCCTCGCGAACTCCTATGGCCAGGAGCGTGAGGGGAACCAGGGGATCGTGCCGGTCGAGTGCGGCCAGAGCGCCCATCGAGCGATGCCCCGCTATGACTACGAGGTCAGGGCGGATGTTGTCGAGTACGGCGACGGCCCCTTGCCACGATTCGGTCAGCCCTTGCTCGAGCTGACCCGCCAGCGTCAGGGGAACGTCAACTCTCCCCATTGCAGATGCCGCCCATAGTCCTTCGATCAGCAGATCTCGGCGGGCCTCGGCGATCCGGTCGATCGGAGTTCCTAGGCGATGGATGGCGAAGATGCTGTCTGTGGACTCGCCTTCGCTACTTCCTTGTGGGGTGATGATGTGTACTTCAGCGACGCACGCCAGGGACCCCGCCACCTGACGGGTCACCCAACCTTCTTCAGACCGAGACTCCCAAGATGGGCAGAGGACGGCTACGCGAGGACGCGAGCGCCCCGGTTCGACCGTCGGCACGTCGGTCACCATGCCAGGACGACGGGTTCTTGGACAATCGAGGTAGTCGCCGTCATCGCTGGGCAGCGGATCCTTTGGCTGCCTTCGCAACCGCAGCCGCCCCGCTCTTCGAGTTCGCCTCGGACTTACGCTTGGCCGTAGTCGACGGAGTGCCCGTTGAGCCCTCCCCATGCGAGTCGGCCGATGTGGCAGGTGGTGGTGGGTCCAAGTGGAGCCACAGGGCGAGCCGGGTCATGTTCTTGGCATCAGCCACCTGATGGTCGATCATGTCCTGCCTGAGCTGCTGCACGCGTGCCGACAACTCGTCGCATCGTTGTTCCAGGCCTTCATTCACCCGGACCATGTGGGCGATGAGGTCCCGCTCATCATGAAGGTACCTTCGCAGGACGGCGTACGTCATCCTTCCCCACAGAGCGAGGAGCCTTCCGCGGGGACCCGCCCCTCCTTCGGCTGGATCGAAGGCGTCCGGCAGCGCCCAGTTCCGGTGCAGGTATTCGAGCGAGGTGCGATTCCTGATGGCTTCCCCCGCAGGTGGATGCACCATCAGGCTCGGCTGCAGGGGCTCCCACTGGAGTACCTGATGCTCGGCTTTCAACTGCTCCAGTAGTTCTTCCGGGTCGATCCCTGGATGTCCCATTCGGTGTTTCTCCTCATCTGGAGCAGCGTGCCCCGACGGTTTCGGTGGAGCCCTCCACATCACAGGTCGGGCAGGTTGTATGAGATCGTCCGGACAGGCCCCATCGTGGTGCATCATCAAACTCAGGATCCGCGCCCGCCCGGATGTTCCTCGCCACCCTACCGGCTGGCCTGTGGATTCTAGGGATTCTAGCTAGTTGGACCCGAGGTACAGCGAACACCGGAGTTGCCGCCCGGCCTCGTGGAGAGGTGGCACACGATGCAGCCAGTTGACGTTCCGTAGGTTCCACTGGCACCGATCAGGCACCGATCAGGCACGTGAGTGGGATCGACCGATGCGCAAGGAGGCATGATAATCTGCGCCCAACCGTGCAGCCGAACCTTCCCAATGACAGCGGACTCGCGGCATCAGTGCCTGCAGGGTATGGAGACGGTGCGCGTGTGGAAGAAGTATCGGCCAGCGAAGAGACCGAGGCGCTAGCGGCGACCCTTGCCTGGATGTCTGAACGGCTGGCTATCGCTGAAGCCGATACGCCACCCGATGAAGAGGAAGTTCCTGGATGGGGCAAGGAGGCTTCTGCATTCCCTCCCGAATACTGGCATTGGATTCACGAGCGAAACCAGGATCGGCTGCAGCGCGGCGTCGAAGAGGCTGATGGGCTGCCGACCAGTGGTCCGCTGCTGAGCATCGTCGTGCCGGTCTACCGGCCGGCGCTGTGGTACTTCCGTGAATGCGTGCAGTCCGTGATCGACCAGACGTACCAGTCGTGGGAGCTATGTCTGTGCGACGACGGATCAGAAGATCCAGAGCTGAGCGCAGCCATGGAGGCGTACGCGGCCTCGGACCCTCGGATCAAGGTTCTGCATATGGAGAAGAACGGGGGCATCTCTCGAGCCACCAACCGGGCACTGGGTGTCGCCACAGGCGAGTTCATCGTGCTCCTCGATCATGATGATCTTCTGGAGCTACATGCATTGGGCGAGATCGCCGCCGTCATGGCTGAGCATGTCGACGTTGACGTCATCTACTCCGACGAGGACAAACTCGATGAACTAGATCGGCCGATTCAGCCTCACTTCAAGCCCGATTGGGATCCCGATCTACTGCTGGCCTACCCCTACCTGGGGCACATCACCGCTGTCCGACATGACGTGCTCCGCCATGTCGGGGGATTCCGGCCCGAGTTCGACGGCAGCCAGGACTACGACGTCATGCTCCGGGCCACCGAGATGGCCCGTCGGGTCGTCCACATCCCCAAGGTCCTCTATCACTGGAGAGTGGTGGCGGGCTCCGCGGCGGGCGACACCGACGCCAAGCCGTGGGCACATCAGGCCAGCAGGCGTGTGCTCGAAGATGCCGTGGAGCGCCAGGGGATCGACGGATTTGTCGAGACTGGGCCGTTCCAAGGGGCGTATCACGTGCGGCGTCGGGTGCACGGGGATCCGACGGTCAGCGTGATCATCCCGTTCCGTGATCAGGCTTCACTGACTGTGGCCTGCCTGGAGTCGTTGGAACGGGCTCCGGGTTATGAGATCACCGAGGTCGTGCTCATCGACAACGGCAGCACCGAACCTGAAACCAGGGAGTTCCGCCGGCGGATGGAGGACCGGCCGAACACCCGAGTACTGGACTATCCGGGGGCCTTCAACTGGGCGGCCATCAACAACTTTGCGGCAGCGACGTGCACGACAGACATGCTCCTCTTCTTGAACAACGACATCGAGGCGACCACCGACGGATGGCTGCACGCATTGGTAGAACTTGGGCAACGACCCGAAATAGGGGCCGTGGGAGCCCGCCTCATCTATCCCGACGGAAAGTTGCAGCATGCGGGAGTAGTGCTGGGGATGGGCGGTATTGCCAGCCATATCTTTATCGGTATGCCCAAGGGCGTCGGAGGGTATTTCGCCTGGGACCGAGTGGTGCGGAGCTATAGCGCCGTCACGGCGGCGTGTCTGTTGGTTCGTCGTGAAGTGTTCGAAGAGCTCGATGGCTACGACGAAGGATTTGCCGTTGGTTTCAACGACGTGGATTTCTGCATCCGGTTGGGCCAAGCCGGATACCGCCTGCTGTGCACCCCGCATGCCGAGTTGACCCACTACGAGTCGGTCAGCCGAGGTCTCTCGGGTTACTACTCCGACTACCAACTATTTCTCAGCCGTTGGACCGATCTGTTGAAGGTGGGTGATCCCTACTACAACCCGAATCTCGGTCGCCTCGAACCCTGGTGCCCACTACGGCCCGTCGACGAGGATGAACGGTGGCTGGCATTGGTTGGAGGATTGGTTCAACCGCCGGTCGAGGTTGATGACGAAGAAGATGCCGAGGACGGCGGCGAAGTCGAAGGTGCGAGCCCTCTCGCCCGCGCTGCGTCTGCGTCGGCAGATGGTCCAGGTGTGACGGCAGCGGCTCGGCAGACGTCCATCTGATCCTGACATGATGACCCTCGGCAGGCAGTGCGTTGGAACGAAAGATCGATGTGTTGATGTGGCCGAGGAGATGCCGCGGTCGCTCCTGAGCGCAGGCGGACCAACATGAAGAAGAACGCAGCCCGAGCAAACCCCGTTGTTCGAGAGTCAGCCCAAGACGAAGACCATGGGACGATGGTGTTTGTCGTCGGGGTGGAGGAGAGTGGCGTCGAGGCCATTGCCGAACAACTCGGACACCTCGGACTCCGGTCAGTTCCCGCGGGCATTGCCACCGGTGAGCCTGACGATGCGGGGTCAGCCCTGGACCGCTTCATCGACCAACTCTTCGACGACCTAGGAGCGACGGCTGACATGCCGGTGCTGCTGCCGCGGCTCGACCTGCTCAATCGACTGAAGCACCGCCAAGAGGAGGCCCGGAGCCTGTTGGGGGCAGTACTCGGTGCACCTGCCGACGATGCCGACGATGCCGACGATGCCGGTGATCAGCCGGTGGATGGCGGGACACCGGGGCACGGGGGCCACTCGGTCTGGGTGTGGGGAGATCCGCGCAATACCGTGTTGGCACCGTTCTGGATCGAGGCCGCAGGGCTGTCAGCCCGGATCGTCCTGGTGCACCGTGCGCCAGGAGAGGCTGCTCAATCGCTGACATCGACGAACGGTCAATCGATAGACAGGAATCTCAACCTGTGGGATCAGTTCAATCGGGCGGCACTCAGTCTGTGGGAAGTCCAGACCGGCCTGATCGTCGGGATCGAGGCATTCAGCGACGATGTTGCTGGAGGACTGGATGGGCTCAATGAGTTCGTTCATGGACTGGGGGTCAACCCGACGCCGGTGCAGCTGGCCCAGGCCAGAGATTCGTTCAGCGGGTTCGGTCGACCTCGCTCGGACCAGTCAGACGTGGTTGTGGCCAATCAGTTCCTGGTTCTCGACCGGGCGCTAAGCCAAGCCGACATGGTCGCATCGGTGGACAGCGAGGCGATGGCAAGGGAGTTCACCGGCTATTACGACCAGGAGTACTACGAGCACTACGGCGACAACGATTCCGACCCGTATCGTCCGGGTGCTCCTCAGTGGACCACGTTCTTCTCAATGGTGGCCGACAGAATCACCAACGACCTGCACCCGACCACCGCGCTCGACGCCGGCTGCGCGATTGGTTTCCTGGTCGAAGCCCTCCGGAACCAGGGGGTAGACGCACGTGGGATCGATGTGTCCGAGTGGGCGATCTCGCAAGTGCCACCCGATGTTCGACCGTTCTGTTCGGTGGCCTCCTTGACCGATGAGATCGAAGGGCACTTCGATCTCATCACTATTGTCGAGGTCATCGAGCACATGCCCGATTCCGCAGCGGGGCTGGTGATCGCCAACCTCACCCGGCATGCAGAGGCAGTCCTGTTCTCCTCGACTTCGGACGGATTTGAAGAGCCGACACATATCAACGTGCACACGGCCGATCACTGGGCGGCCCTCTTCGCCGCCAACGGGTTCATCCGGGACTTCAGCTATGACGCCACCTACTTGACCCAGGATGCGATTCTTTTCCGACGTGGCTCGCTAGATTCCCAAGCTCTGGTCATCGGTTACGAACGGGCATTGTGGTATTCCGGGCGGTCTGCACGCCAGCATCTCGATGACGTACGTGTGGATCGGGATCATCAGGTAGAGATGCTTCGAGTCGAATCAGATCGGAGCAACGGGTTGACCGGTGCGCTGGAGTCGTCGACCGCCGAGATCGAGGAGATTTCGAGTGCGCTCCGTAGCGCGGAGGCTGCCTGTCGGGCCGAACGGCTGGAGGCGAACGCCCAGGGCTTTCACGCCGATTTGGCCATCTCCTCGCTGAACCAGGAGCTCGCTCAGGCCAATCAGGTGAAAGACGAACTAGAACGCAGAGTCGCCCACTTGGAGTCGAGGCCCTTGGCCCGCCTGGCGGCCATGGCCAGACGGATATTTCGCTGACTCCTGACCGCGAGTCAGGGGAACCGCTGACCGAAGAACGAGGTTCTCCCTGGCATGGGACTACCTCCGGATTCCCATAGGATGATCCCCAATATGGCGGAATCAAACCATCTGACGGCGAGCGGCACCGATGAGTTCGCCCAGGCCGGCGATCCCGTGGCTTCCCTCAACGATCCGCCAGTTTCGCCAGGCGGTGCCTCCGAGCAACTCGGGGCGTGGAGTCGCAACTCCCTGTTGGCTCGACTGATCTTCCCACTGCTGCTGCTCATTTCGTGGGTGGTCCTCACCTGCCTCGGCATTTCAGGAACTTCGATCGGTGTCATTGCGTCCAGCAACTCGGGGGTTGCTCACGACTCCAACCTGGTGGCGGGTACCCCAAGGCCAATCCGCTCCGACGAGTGGAACGTCGCCACCCCCCTGATCGTTGCGCAGAGCCACCACGGTTTCAGCCGCTATGCGGCAAGTGGGCTGGGTCCTCACGACCTCACCGTTGTGCTCGACATCCCCAACTCAGACTGGTCTACGGCGTTCCGGCCGTGGGATGTGCCGATGCTGCTACTCGACGTCGTACACGGCTTTGCCGCCCGATGGTGGGCCATGTCGCTCCTCATGATCCTCGGCATGTACTTGTTGCTCCTGGAACTGACGGATCGGATCGACGTAGCGATCGTATTCAGCCTGGGCTTATGGCTGTCCCCGTTCTTCCACTGGTGGTACTTGTCAATCTCCCTGGAATCGGTCGGGATGCCGATGCTGGGATTGTTCTTCCTTCTCGTCGCACTCCGGAGCCGATCCTCGCCCGGACGGATCGCCTGGCTCTTGTTGAGTGCCTACAGCTTCGTCAGCTTCGTCCTGGTCTTCTACCCGCCGTTCCAGATCCCCATTGCCATCGTGCTGGGTGCTATCGGCGGGTGTGAGATTGCTCGCCGGATCAATGGCGGCGGACTGCACTGGCGACGGGCCCTGGTCGACCTCAGCGCGGTGGCCGTAGCTGCCGCCGCCGGCTGCGCGGCCTTCTTTCTGCACAGCGAATCGACGATCGCCGCGGTGACCGGCACCGTCTATCCGGGGCAGCGGCGCGCCACTGGCGGAAATACGTCGCTTCTCCATCTGTTCTCTGCTCCGTTCGGTGTCGGATTGGCGAACCAAAGAGATGGAGTCAGCGGGACCAACCAGTCCGAAATCTCCTCTTTTCTCCTTCTCGGTCCCTTTGCCCTTCTGCAACTGTTCCGCGTCCGCCTGCGCGACTGGGGTCGGCGATGGCGGATCCTCCTGGTGGGAGCCAGTGCTGGCTTCCTCGTGGTGAGCGCCTGGTTCCTCATCAGCCTGCCTCCTATCGTTGCCCATTTCCTGCTCCTCGACCGGACCCCACCAGAGCGGGCCATCGTGGGCGTAGGTGTGGGCGGGTTCCTCCTGATGGCCCTGCTTTGCGCTGCAAAGGTGGAGCCTGCAGACGGCTCAGGCGAGGTGGCGGGCCGCGCAGCGAGGCAGCACCGCGAGTTCCAGCGTCGGCTCGCCGTAGGGGCTGCGATCTGTGGGGCCCTAGCCTTCGGGCTCTACTTCTGGGCAGGCAGAGAGTTCATTGTGCCGGTCCCTGCGCTCAGATTGAATCTGTGGCAGGTGGGGCTGTTCAGCGGTGCTGCAGCCGTCGTGGTGTGGCTGACGAGTGCCCGCAAGGTCCTGCTCGGTGGTTTGGCTCTGATCGTCTTTGGGGCGATGATGTCGCTGGGGGCGAATCCGCTCTATCGCGGCCTCGGACCGCTCACGTCGTCGCCGCTGCTTCCGGTACTGCACTCCGCAGCCAAGCAGCCACGTGATTCAGCCAACAACGTCTGGCTGAGCTACGCGGGGCCCCCGTACAATGATGTCCTCCTGGCCTCAGGCCTGGCCACCGTGAACGGCGTCGCAGCGTTTCCTAATGCCTCGATGTGGAAGATCCTCGACCCACGGGGGCGGTCCAAGGAGACGTGGAACCGATATGCCAATCTGGGGTTCACCCCTGGTGCGGCTGGGTCTGCCACTTCGCTGACCCTGCTGGCCCCCGATTTCGTGCAGGTCGCCTTCGATCCGTGTGGAACTGCGGCATCCAAGCTCCATATTGGGTTCGTTTTGTCGCCGACGCCGCTAGCGGCGTCGTGTCTCCACCTGGAGGCCCAGCCTACGATCGGTCCGCAGGCCCTCTTCGTCTATTCGCGCAGCTGACACTGACAAGCAGATCGTCGTGGAGAGGGCGCTGGTAGCTAGGCCGAACCGCTCTGCTGTTATCGGCATGAGGACAGAGGCGCAAGGGCCCGATCCGATGCCAACTATTGACTAGATGTGTCGGAAAATTGACGGGCTGACTGGACGAACCGGCCTACCGTGTCGGAGACTCACGACGAGCCGGCTCTATCGCACCATCACCGACGCGGAGAGATCTGATCGACAGGGGTATTTTGGCCCCGAACCCAGCCTCAGGAGAAGTGAACGGCGATGAAGAAAGTCCGAGTTGCGCTAGTAGGAGCGGGGGCGATGGGGGGGAATCACGCTCGCGTCGTCTCCGAGTCCTCCCGGGCCTCGCTCGAGGTGATCGTGGATGTCGATGGCGATCGGGCGGCAAAGATGGCGTCGCGCTATGGGACCCGCTCGGCTGTTGAACTCCAGGCCGCCCTGGAGTGCGACGCGGTGATCCTCTGCACGCCGACCCAGGTGCACGTTCCCTCAGCGCTGGCTGTCATCGAAGCTGGCGTGCCGATCCTGGTCGAGAAGCCCATCGCTCTCGAACTGGCTGATGTCGAGCAGATCTGCGCGGCCGCCATCGAGGGCGACGTCGCGCTTGCCTGCGGGTTCGTGGAGCGGTTCAACCCGGTGATCACCCTGGCTTCGAAGCTGTTGGATGAGCCGCCCATCCACATCCTGGGTATGCGACATTCGCCGACGGACCCTAGGAATGTCGGCAGTGTGGTCCAGGACCTCTTGATCCACGATCTGGACCTAGCGCTCCTCCTGGTCGGGGATGATCCCATCGATCACGTGTCCGGAGGTTCGTGGTCCGCTCCTGGGAGCGAGGGACCGGAAATTGCAGACTGCACGATTCGGTTCGCGTCGGGGGGACTAGTGACACTCTCGGCCAGCCGCGTGGGACAGCGAAAGTTGCGTTCGATCCAGGTTCTGACGCCGTCACTCCTGTTGGACCTGGACCTCCTACGAGCTGATGTGACGGTCTACCGAAATGTTCGCCAGGAGCAACCAGAAGTGTCGGTGGCACCTACCTACCGAGCGGAGACGATCGTTGACATCCCGTTCGTGCGCCACGCTGGCGAACCCCTTGCGCTCGAGCTCGAACATTTTCTTGACCTCTGTGAAGGCCGAGAAGATAGATCGGTGGAGATCGATCGGATCATTGCGTCGCATTCGCTGGCCGCCACGGTGTCTGCACAGTGCAGTCCCGGGGCACCCTCCGGCGATCAAAAGATGGAGTTGACATGATCCGCCTCACCGAAGTCCGGCTCGATGAGGAGGCAGAGCGGCTGGTGCTCGAAGTCGTGCGTTCTGGCAGGCTGGCCCAGGGGCCAATGGTCGCCCAGTTCGAGGAGACGTTCGCGGCGATCGCCCAGACTTCACACGCCGTCGCAGTCAACAACGGGACTACGGCACTGGTGGCGGCCATCCAGGCCCTTGGGGTCGGGCCGGGTGATGAGATCATCACCACGCCGTTCACTTTCGTGGCCACGCTCAACGCGATCCTCGAGGCAGGTGCAGTGGCGCGCCTCGTTGACATCGATCCGCACGACTTCACGATCGATCCGGACGCAGTGGCCGAAGCGATCGGTCCGAGGACGCGGGCGATCATGCCGGTGCACCTCTACGGTTGCCCCGCGGACATGGGTCGGCTGCAGGAGCTCGCTGACGGTGCCGGACTGGGGATCATCGAGGACGCAGCCCAAGCGCACGGAGCACAGATCGACGGACGGGCGGTCGGCTCATGGGGCCTCGGCTGCTTCTCTTTCTACGCCACAAAGAATGTCACTGCCGGGGAGGGAGGCATCATCACGACGAACGACGCCGATATTGCCGACCGATTGAGGATTCTCCGCAATCAGGGCATGCGGGCTCGGTACGAGTACGTGATACCCGGACACAACTACCGCATGACCGAGCTGCAGGCAGCGGTGGGACTGTCGCAGCTTCCTCACCTCGAGGAGTGGACTGAACTACGCCGACGCAATGCCGCCATGTTGCGTGAGGCGCTTGCCGGTGTACGCGGATTGGAGGTGCCGGTCGAACCCCCAGGACGACGTCACGTGAACCACCAGTTCACCGTCCGGGTTACTGCCGATGCCCGGGTAGATCGCGACAGCATTGCCGCCCAACTACTGGAGGCGGGCATCGAGTCGGGCATCTACTACCCGAAGATGACTCACGACTACGACTGCTACCGGGACCACCCCCAGGTGTCCGTCTCCTCGGTGACCCGAGCCAGCTCGGCCGCCCAGGAAGTACTTTCCTTGCCGGTGCATCAGTGGCTCGGTCAAGCCGACGTCGACCTGGTTGCCTCCACGTTGGCCGATCTACTTGGGGACTAGGTCTGTGGAAAGCCAGTGACGGCCGCAGATCTGGCGATTCTGGAGTCCCCATCCGGCGGCACCAGGTCGTGTGACTCGCGATATCGACATGCGAAGGCACCGAGAACCGAGCGGTTGGTGGCCCTCCTTCCCTTGATCGGCATTCTTGTGTTCGTGGGCAGCCTGTTTGCCGCTACCGGCCGCCAGCCGTAGGGGCGGCGGAGCACGCCCTGTGAGGTCAACCGCTTGGCCATGCCAAGCAGATAGGCTTCCCAGTATGTTCCGTAATCTCAAGGTTGCCGTTGTCGTACCCTGCTATAACGAGGAGAAGTTAGCGGGAAAAACGGTGACCACAATGCCAACTATTGTGGACACAATCATTATGGTAAATGATGGTAGTACCGATGATACGTTGAACGTCCTGCACCAGTTGGCGAAAGACGACTCACGGGTGATCGTCCTGGATAACGATCGGAATCACGGCATCGGATACTCTCTCGTCAACGGCTTCAAACACGCGTTGGCCACTACGGACGCCGACATCATCGGCGTACTGGCTGGAGATGCTCAATGTGATCCGACCTACATCGAATCGATGCTTGAGGTCTTGGATGACGAGAAGTTGGACTACGTCAAAGCCAACCGCTTCTTTCACCGAGATGCCCTGAAAGCGATGCCGCGATATCGGCAAATTGGGAACATTTTTATTTCGCTGCTTACTAAATTTTCTACCGGTTATTACTCAATATCAGACACCCAAAATGGCTACGGATTCTTCACGAGGCGCATCATGGAGAAGATGGATTTCTACTACATCGGTGAGCGGTACGACTATGAGAACACGATGCTCATCGCGCTGTCGATCGCCGGCGGAAAGATCGCCGACGTGCCGGTCCCTGCGATCTACGGCGACGAGACTTCGACCATCAAGGTCCTACCCACGTCGGTGCGCGCCCTGCGTGCCGTATGGGTGGGCTTCTGGAGGCGTCTCTATCGGAAGTACATCCTCCAGAGCTTCCACCCGGTGGCACTCTTTCTGCTGAGTGGACTCTTCTTATCGTTCATCGGACTGGTATTCGGCTTGCTCCTCGTCTACAACCGCGTGGCGAACGGCATGAGCCCGAGTTCGGGCACGGTGATGCTGGTCGTGCTACCCCTGATCGTCGGGTTCCAGCTCCTGGTGACTTCGATCCTCATGGATATGAACAACGAGGGTCGGGGCTGACGCCGGCCGAGCCACCGATCGCTCAGCCTGGACCCACCCCGATGCCCACACGGGGCGTTGCGGCTAGGTCGTGCTGCCCTGGGGCAACACCAAACTCCTTATGCGTCGACCTTGTGGAGTAGTTGCTCCCTCTCGACAAACTGGTCGCCCGTGTCAACGCAGGTCCAGTTGCTGGGCCCACTCTTGATGAGCCGCTGTCCGGTGCGCCCCACCCAACCGATCCGACGGGCCGGCACTCCAGCGACCAGTGCAAAGGGCGGCACATCGGAGGCGACCACCGCACCGGCGGCTACCAGCGCCCAGGATCCGATCCGGGTGCCGGCGACAACGATGACTCCCGCCCCGATCGATGCGCCATCCTCGATCGTGATGCCGGTCGATTCCCAATCGTCGGCCGACTTGAGCGAGCCGTCGGGGTTGACCGCTCTTGGGTTCCGATCATTAGTGAGGATTGCAGCCGGGCCGACGAAGACCCCGTTGCCGAGTACCGCTGGAGCGAACAGCAGCGCGTTGTTCTGGATCTTGCAGTTGTCGCCTACGACAACCCCAGTGTCAACGAAGACATTTCGCCCGATGACACATCGTTGACCGATCCGGGCTCCGGAGCGCAGAGTGGACAGATCCCAAACGGCGCTCCCACTGCCGACGATGACCCCGTCCTCGACGGTCACCGTGGAGGCAATCAACGGTTCGTCTCTCACTGCACTCCCAGCTCTCTTCGATCCTGCCCTCATGGCTCCAGATTTTGGCTCCAGATTTGCTGGTCAGCATGACACAGCCCTGGGTCCAGACGCTCGACGCGAACCCGGGATCAGGGCTCAATGCCGAGCTCTGCGGTGGGGAGCATCATCAACTTGGGGTCGAACTCTTGATCGCTCGACGGCATGCTCACCAGCAGGAGGATCCCGGCCACCACGAGGGCGGCGATCGCCCCTGACACAAATCCGAGTTCGATCCGGGCCAGCAAGGTGGTACCCATAGCGGTGACTACGACGAACACGGCCAGTCCAACGATCCAGCCGATGGCGGACCGAGCGTGGTGGCCCAAGGCGATCAACGCCTGCACGATTGCTAGGGCCACCATGTAGGACCCGCTGCCCGCAGCCAGCATGGTGAGATCGGCCCGGCTCAGGATGAACTTTGTGCCGAAGAGCAGTTGGAGCGCCCAAGGGCCCACCAGGAATGCCGCCACGGTGGAGACGACAGCGATGGCAGCCACCAGGGACAGCAGCCGCGTCATCCCGGACCGGAACTGACGGTACTGACCTTCGCTGCTCAGTCTCGCCAGTCGAGGCAGGAGGGCGGCCTGGACGGCCCCGAACAGAAATAGCGGGAACCTGGCGATGACCACTCCGGCCAGGAAGTTTCCGGCTTCAGCGCGTTGGGACTTGTTGGCTAGAAGTTCCACGGCGACGATGCTGGCATTGGCCAGGGCCTGGGCACCGAGCGAACCCACGAGGAGCCAGCCCAGCGCGCTAGAGAGGTCTCCCCATGGCGCCGGTGGACCCGGTTGGAGCAAGTCGGTATTGCCTCGCATAGCGATCAGTGCAGCGATGGCAGGGGTGATCCCCATGACCAGGCCGTAGGGGCCGGCAGTCTGCACCCCCACTATGGCCAGCACGACGCAGACCGCGATTCGCAGGATTCCGTCAGCGCTAAGGGCGACGGCATAGGGAGTGAATCGGCCGCTCCCGGCAAGGACCCCCCAGGTCAGGCTGAGAAGCAGATAGCCGACCAGTGCACACGCAAAGCCAGCCACCAAGAGATACTGGCTATCGAAGAGCGCCCGTCCGAGCGGCACCGCAGCTACCGCTGTCACGGTGAGCAGGAATGCGAGGAGGGCCCCGCCGATGATCGCCGCACGCCGAGCCACCGGGCCTGCACCTACGCCTTCCACCCTGCGTTGGGCGAAGAGTCGGCCCACCTCTTGCTGTAGCGGCAAGAAGACGCCAGGACCGACGAGGAACACCATGGCCCACAGCACCGACAAGGGCGCATACTTTGCCGGACCAAGCACCCGGGCCGTCAGGATCAGATACGCATAGGCCGTGGCTCCGGTGATGATCAGGCCCACGGATACCGGAATGGTTCCCTCCGGCAGAACGGCCACCGCTTGGCGCGTCAGCGAACTGATGCGGCCGGACCCGCCGCGAGGCGATGCGGACGGGCGTCCGTCGTGGCGTGCACCCGTGGACATTGGGGCGACTGTACCTCATCGCTGAATTTCGCCGACTCATTGTCACGTGGGGTCGCAGGCGGCAACGACGCCACCCAAGGTGGTGATCCAGCCTGACAATTGGCCCTGGCCGATAGCAGGTGACCTACGATGTTTCGGTGAACGTTCTCGGGGGTCAGGCAGGGTTATCGACGCAGGTCAGAAACGGGCCATGGCCAGCGATCCCGGGGCAACCGTGTAGTGAGAGAACGCCCGTGATGGAGACTCCTTGCCCGGCAGCGCTCAGCGAGGCTACGCAATGAGCCCCAGCCTGCGGTCCCCGCAGATCCGCTCGCTCGATCTCCCTGGCCGCCGCATTCGCCTCTGCAGCCTGGTGGAGTCCGACTACCAGGCATGGATGGAGGTCCGGAACCGCTGCCGCGACTGGCTCGTGCCCTGGGAGCCCCGATCCAAGGGAGCCCCACTGCCAGCCGAGGACAAGTCGAGCTTTCAGGCCCGGTGCTCCATGCGCGAGCGCGAGCGGCAGCTCGGATCCGGTTTCGGTCTCGGGATCTTCTACGACGGACGGTTCGCCGGCGAGGTCACGCTGTCCTCCATCCAACGTGGACCCTTTCAGAACGGTGCCATCGGCTACTGGATCGACAAGGACCTGGCCGGCTTGGGGCTGATACCCGAAGCCGTCGTGGTCGTGCTCCAGTTCGCCTTCGAGACACTGCGACTGCACCGGGTGGAAGTGGCCGTCATCCCCCGCAACACCTCGAGCCGGAGGGTGGCCGAGAAGCTCGAGCTGCGCGACGAGGGCACAGCAATCGGCTTCCTGGAGATCAACGGCGAGTGGGAAGACCATGTGCGCTACGCCATGATCTCCGACGAGTGGGCCGTGCGGGCCCCCGCCCTGCGGGCGGAATGGCTGGGCCAGTACTAGCTCTGATCGGGGCTACTGGGGATCGGCCGTAGCGGCCAGTCGGTCCGAACTGGTTCAGGCGTCGACGCCGCGGACCACGGCCGGCGAGTGTCGGAAGAACTGCTCGACATCTTGCTCGTATCGATACCCCGGGGGGACCGACCCAGTGGCGCGCCGGAGGTTGTTGGCCCGAGCGAAGCTGCGAACCGCCCCAGCCGTCGAGTAGCGGTAGTCGAACCCGGCTTCACGGAACTTCGAGGTGTCCACGCCGCGTCCATAGCGCATTAGGCCCTCCATCTCCGGTGGGAACTGGACCCGGCTCAGGCGCTCGAGCGGAGCGGCAAATAGGCGGGGTCCGAACGGTGGGAGCGGCAGTAGGTGGGCACCGCTGATCGCAGCCACCTCGCTCCAGGGGATCTTTCCCTCGCCGGCCACGTTGAACACCCCGGGGATCCGATTCTCCGTCACGAACTCGAGGGAGCGGACAACGTCGTCTTCCTCGACGAACTGCACGAGGGGGTCGAATCCGGCGATGCATGGGAGGAGCCGACGACGAAGGTCGTAGCTGATCGGGGTGATGATGTCAGTCCCGAGCACGTTGGCGAACCGCAGGACGGTGACCGCCAGGTGGGGGTTGTCGTCGGTGAAGTCGCGCACGAGCGATTCCACCTCGATGAGCGACCGCTCGAGTTTGGTCCGCACCGGCCCCGTGCGGGTGTCCGCTTCGCTGAACCAGGCCGGATCCTGCTCGGCCGAGCCGTAGACGTGGGTGGAGGACTTGATGATGACCTTGCGCACCGAGGTCCCGCTGGCGCCGGCGGCAGCCAGCAGGTTGAGGGTGCCGATGACGTTGATCTCATGCAGCGTCCGTGCTGGCACGGTCACTGAGTTGGTCTCGAGGAAGGTGTGGACGATGGTGTCGACCTGGGTAGCCCGCACGATGCGGCTCAGGATCGAATACTTCTGGTCCGACCGGACGAACTCGGTGCGATCGAGCGGCACCCGGGGCTCTTTGGTTCCGAGTCCGAGGATCATCTCGACGTCCGGCTTGGCTTCGAGCGCCTGAGCCATGCGCCCGCCCCAAAACGTGTCGAGTCCGGTGATCAGTACGCGTCGACCCATCAGATCAACCGAACCAGATGCTGCGGCGTTCGCGCAGCATGTCGTGGAGGGTGTCCTGCATCGATGCTCTGATGCGCTCGGCCTCATCCATCACCCTGCTGCGTGAGTAGCGATCGAGGCCAGGTTCCACATCGAAGGTGATCGGGTCGAGGACCCGCAGTTTGAACTTGGCCGGAAAGTACGTCACGTAGCCCAACGGGCCGAGCAGGAGCGAGTTGGCCGTGACCGGGAAGTACGGAAGGTTGAGCGCCTTGGCCACCTTGGTGAGGCGGAACACGATGGGCATCGACTCCTCGGCGCCGACCACAGCGATGGGGATGATCGGCACACCGGCTCGCATGGCTAGCTCCACGAATCCGCCTCGTCCGAACCTCCGCAGCCGGTAGCGGTCGGCGTACGTCTTCGAGGTGGCCTTGGTACCTTCCGGAAATACCAGCGCCAACTGCTGCTGGTCGTGGAGGATGCGATAGGCGTTGTCGGGATGGGCGGGGACGCCACCCGATCGTGACCACATGGTGCCGAGCACGGGGACGGTCCGGAAGAAGTAGTCAGCCAAGCCGTAGACGGGCCGTCCAAGCTCGGTCTCGATGCCATGCATGATGGCGGGAGCATCCGAAGGGACGGCTCCGGCATGGTTGGCGATGAGCAGCGCGCCACCATCGGTCGGGATCTTCTCCAGGCCCTCCCACTCCACACGGAACCAGTGCCGGTAGATCGGGTCGTAGAGGCGGCGGATGATCGAGCGCATGTGCTCGCTGCGGCCCCACTCGTCGACGTCGGATCGTCGAGGGTCCTCGAACCCTTCGACGTCTTCGTCCACCATCGGGCGCCGGGGGGCAGCCACGGGCAAGTAGGAAAGGCTAGCTCCAGTGGTCTCGGGTAGGTCTTCGACCGCAGCCGCCCAGTCGGTCGATGCGGTCGATGGAGTTGGGGAGACACGGTCGACGATGGCGTCGATGAGGTCGCGGTCGTCCGGCCCTCCAGATGACTGAGCGGCCGAACCGGTGGCTGAGGGCGCCGCTCCCCTCATATCGCTTGGATCATCACTCACCTGGTCGATGGTACTCGCAAGGTATCCGGCTTTGGCTGCTATCGGCCAGATGGCTTCGCACCGGCTGCATCGAGGAGCCCGGCCAGCGGTCCGAAGTGGGCCAGACCGTCGAGTGTCAGGGCCCGTCGCGCTACCTCTGCGGGTACCGTCTGGAGGCGTAGTGCCTCATGGGCCACGGAAACGTCGGCCGGGTCGACCATGGCCAGCAGAGCGGTCACGCCCGTTCCGTCCGGGATCACTGGAACCGGGGCGCCGTCGAGCACCTCGGCCAGGATCGCCGATACCTGCCCAGCCAGAACCGCAACAGAAGCACCACCATCAGCCGGACGAACGGTGAGGGTCGGCACCGGGGGGCCGGTCAGCATCCCTCGCCTCGAGCGGTAGACGTCTCGAAGCATGGTGACCGAGTCATGGAGGGGGTGGACGGTGCTGCCCTCGACATGCTTCCAGTGGACCGGGACTTCAGTAATGGTGAGGCCGAGTCGGCGGGCCCGGGCCAGGATCTCCACGTCGAAGGCGAAGCGGTCGATGCGAACCAGGTGGAAGAGGAGGCGGGCCACCGGCGTGCGCAGCGCCTTGAACCCGCACTGGGTGTCCTTCAGGCCGAGTCCGGTGCCCGAAGTCACCAACTCGTTGAACAGGCGTCCCATCAACGAGCGCACCACATAGGTGGTCTCGACCATCGAATCGGGCAGGGCGCGGCACCCGATAGCCAGGTCGTGGTCTTCGAGTCCATCGAGGAGAAGCGGAATGGCCATCGGATCGATGGCCATGTCGGCGTCCATGTAGGCCGTGTACAGCGAGCGTGCGCTGGCCACCCCAGTCCGGACTGCGGCCCCCTTGCCCTGGTTGAACGGCAGACGGATCACCCGGTGGTGAGGGATGCCAGCCAGCAGTTTGGTGGCCTCGGCCGCCGTCTGGTCGGTGCTGCCATCGTCGATGACCACCAGCTCGGTCTGCTCGAGGTCGATGGCACCTGCCGATACGGCCGCCTCGAACCGCTGCATGCCAGCTTCGAGGCGGTGCGCCTCATTGAAGGCCGGGACCACGATGGTGAGCTGGAGCATCGGCGGTCCGTTCGGCTCAGGGTCGGGAGGCACCGACCAACCCGAAGTACCAGAGGGGATTGAACGTCACCACCGTCCCGGTGTGTGCGGCTTGGATCATCGTCTGGGCGCCATAGGCGGTGGCCTTGCCATCGAGTGTGGCCCCGACGTACATGACCACGTGGTCGATGCCGGTGCCGTCCATGTTGAAGAAGAGCAGGTCGCCCGGCTGCAAAGCCGTGAGGCTGACGTGGGGGAAGTTCGCATATTGCAGGGCAGCCGAGTGGGGCAACGACACACCGGCGCTGGCCCAGGCCCGCATGGTCAGCCCCGAGCAGTCGATACCGGCTGAGCTGGTGCCTCCCCATGCATACGGAACCCCCAGGTAGCGCATGGCGCCATGCACGGCGGCTAGACCGGCCGCGTTGGTTCCCCCGGAGGCTGACACCGGGCCGGTGTTCACGGGCGAGGTGGTGGGCGAGGTGGTAGGTGCAGTGGTGGCGGTGGTGGCCGCCGAGGCGGCACTGCTCGTGGACCCGGCCCCGGCCGAGGCCGCCGCTTTGTTAGCGGCATCGTTGGCACTGGCAGCCGCAGCACTTCCTCCACTGACCGTGCTGGCCACCTGGGCGGCTTGGGACGCCTGGGCGGCTGCAGCCTGTCGATCTGACGGGGTGGTGGCTTGGGCGGCGGCGGCGGCAGCGGCGGCGGCCGTAGCGGCCGCCTGCTGGGCGATCTCCTGGGCCAAGGTTCCCTTCACCTGGTCCAGTGTGGCTTGCGATTGGAGCGCGGCGGCGTTGGCTTGTTGAGCGGCCTGGTTGGCGGCGGCCGCTTGGGTGGCTTGGCTCTGCTCTTCGGCCTGCAGTTTGGACTGGGTAGCAGCCAGGGAGCGTTGGCCGGACTGCACCTTTGCCACCTCTTGGGCTAGGTCGCCGATCCCGAGGTGCTGGTAGAGGGCGCGGGTCTGTGCACTACCTGATGGTGCAGCAAACATGCGGGCGATGGCCAACGAGGACGTCCCCTCGATGTAGGACTGCACGACGTCCTTGCGGAGCACGGCGCGCGCCGCATCGAGCTTGGCCCGCTGGGCATCGAGCGAGGCGTTGGTGGCAGCCAGAGCCGCCTTGGTGGCATCCAACTGACTGCTGGCCCGGTTGTAGGCTTCTGTGGCGGCACCAAGGGCGGCCTGCTGCTCGGCGATCTGCGCCCCGATGGCGATCACTTGCGCCTCACCGGCGGCGATCGTCCCTGGAGCCGGGACGGTAGTCGTAGTCGTAGTCGTAGTCGTGGTGGCAACCCCAACGGCCCCCGCTGGCTCACTTGCCGTCAGAGGGATCATGCCCGTGGCGGCGGCGCATCCCGTGGCGATGGCCAAAGCGATCACGGCAGTGGGCCGACGGCGCATGCGCACCGAGCGGTGCGGGGCTGGGCCTCGGCCAACGAGTCCTGCCCGCAGGGAGGAGCGCGTGCCTGGCGCTGCCCTCATCGTGCCCACCGGCGCACAGTACCGCCCTCGACCCCAACGAAACAAGGACGCGTGGCTACATAGGCGCAGTTCAGTGCGTATGTCCGCCTCGTGGGGCTTTGGGTGTCGTGGGTGTCTTGGAGAGGTGTCATGTGACGTCTGCCCTGGGTCGGTCTCCGCCTGGGTGCCTGCAGAGTCTATGGGTGGGTAAGTTGGTTGTGTCATCGACACAATTCCTGTCGAACTGGAGGTCGGAGTGGTGGACGGTGTAGTCGAGGTACGAGGCGGCCGAGTGCAGGGCACAGAGCGTGGTGGCGTCTGGGCGTTCTCCGGCATCCCCTACGGTGCGCCCACCGGTGGCGAGCGACGCTGGCGTCCACCTGCCCCACCCGAGCCATGGGTCGGGATCCGGGAGTGTGACCGGTTCGGCCCGGCGGCACCGCAGTCCCCGGGGACGATGGAGCAGGCGCTCGGGGGCACCCTCGAGGAGTACTCCGAGGACTGTCTCAACCTCAACCTGTGGACCCCGGGGCTCGACGGTGGACGCCGGCCGGTGATGGTGTGGGTCCACGGTGGCTCGTTCATGACCGGCTCGGGCTCGGGTGGCCTCTATCGGGGCGGTGTACTGGCCAGCGAGGGCGACGTCGTGGTGGTCACTATCAACTACCGCCTCGGATTCCTCGGGTTCCTGGCTCATCCGGCCCTCGACGATCCTGGTCAGACCTGGCTGGATGGGGCCGAGTGGTCGGGTGTGGGCAACTGGGGACTGGCCGACCAGGTGGCCGCCTTGGCCTGGGTGCGCGACCACATCGCCGACTTCGGTGGCGATCCTGACAATGTGACCCTGTTCGGCGAGTCAGCAGGAGGGATGAGTGTGGCCACGTTGCTGGCCGTCCCTGCGGCTGGTGGGCTGTTCCACCGAGCCATCGTGGAGAGCGGGCCCCCCTACACGTGTTCGCCAGACCTGGCCTCTGATCGGGCGGAGCGGTTGGCCGCCCACCTTGGCGTGGAGTGCACACGGGAGGCATTGACCAAACTGCCGGCCGACGTGCTCGTGGCCGCGGCCGGAGCGCTTTCCGATGTGGCCGGCGAGAGCGAATCGGGTCTCCTGGTCACTCCGGTAGTCGATGGGCGGTTCCTGCCTGTTCCTCCGATAGTTGCCGTAGCCAGCGGATCATCGGCCCAAGTGCCGCTCCTCATCGGTACCACGCGAGACGAGTCGGCCTTCTTCGTCCTCGGGAGCCCGAAGCTGATGTCGTTGGACATGGAGGGTCTGCGCCACTGGATGCGGCGGGTCGACCCCGACCCCGAGGCAACCGACAGCGTGATCGCCGCCGTACAGACGGCCCGGGCCGAGCGAGGCGAGTCGGTGGAGCCACGCGACCTGTGGTCGGCCATTGCCACCGAGGTCGTCTTTCGAGTGGGCACGGTCCGGTTGGCCGATGCCCACCGCGCTGCCGCTGGTACAGGGGTGGGCACGTTCTGCTACCTGTTCACCTGGGAGTCACCGGCCTTCGGCGGGGTGTTGGGTTCGTGTCACGCACTCGAGATCCCGTTCGTGTTCGGGACGGTGAAGAACCCGATGGTCCAGGGGTTCTCGGGTGGGGGAGACGAGGCCCTGGCGCTGTCGGTGTCGATGCGCCAGGCCTGGACGTCGTTTGCTCGTACCGGCGTGCCCGTCTGTGACATGGCGGGTGCCGGATCGCAGCCGTGGCAGCAGTGGGAGATCGACCGTCGTCCGACCACAGTGCTCGGTCCGTGGCCCGGGTCTGATGGACTCGTCCATCCGGTGGATGCTCCTCGAGTAGTCGAACTGGTGGCCGTCGATGCAGTGGTGGGAGAGTACCCCGGGCACCGCTCCAACTGAGGACTCCGTGGGACGCCCAGACGTCGATACGCGCCCCGAAGGACCGCTCGGCCGGCGGTATGGGCCTACAGTCGCATGCACCAGGGGACGTAGCCCAATTGGCAGAGGCAGGGCGCTTAAACCGCCCCCAGTGAGGGTTCGACCCCCTCCGTCCCCACTACCGGTCGTGGCGACCTACCATCACCAGGGTGCCGTCCGATTGCCCCACTGCAACCGTCGCACTTCTGGCGTCCAGTGGCGTCGCCCGTGGTTGCCAGTTTGTACCCCGCGATCCAGCCGACGTGAGATCGCCTCGATGAAGCGTGCTGATGTAGATCGGGTGTTCGTCACCAGGCTCGCCATCTACCTGCTCGGGACCGTCTTCACCGGAATGGGGATCGCTGGGCTCCTGCAGGCCCGGCTGGGAACGGACCCGCTGGATGCCATCAACGCCGGGGTAGCGGCCAAGACCGGCCTGTCGGTGGGGGCGTGCTCGTGGATCAACGCTGGACTGGTGCTGGTGCTGGCCTGGATCTTGGGGCGGCGACCCAAGGTGGGCACGGTGCTGGTCGCCTTCTTCATCGGGCTCGTCATCAATGTCGGCCTCGTGGTACTGCCGTCACCGCAGGGCATTGTGGGGAAGGGTGTCCTGGCCGCGTTGGCGCTGGCCATCCTCTACCTAGGGGTGACCGGGTACGTCTTGTCGGACCTAGGGGCGGGATGCCTCGAGGAGCTCATGCTGGCCATGGTGGCGAAGGGGGCAAGGATCCACCGTGCTCGATGGGGGATCGAGGCGGTGCTCTTGGTGATCGCCCTCGTCCTGCGAGGACCGATCAACGTCGTCACGGTGATCTTCGTGGCCCTGACGGGTCCGGTGCTGGCCTGGACCATCCCGCATATTGCTGCTTGGCTCCGCGTGCCCCTGCCGCATCACGACCCCAACATTCCCTTGGGAGACATACGGTGATGGTGTCGTGATGGATTCGGATCCGAGGGCGATCCTGTGACGGGGAGGACGACGTGACCAGGAGAATGCCGGCGGAATGGGAAGCCCATGAGGCCTCCTGGATGGCGTGGCCCACTGAGGGTCCGAGCACCTTCGACCTCGATGCGGACGGGGTGGAGGCGATGCGCCGAGCCTGGGCTGCCGTGGCCGGTGCGGTTGTCAGATTCGAGCCGCTGCGCATGGTGGTCGATCCAGGCGACATCGATGGCGCTCGCCGTCTGCTCGACCCAGCCATCGACCTGGTGTCAGCCCCGCTCGACGACTCCTGGATCCGCGACATGGGTCCGACCTTCGTGCTCGACGATGGTGCAGTGGCCGCCGTGAGTTGGCGCTTCAATGGATGGGGGGCCCAGGGTTGGTCCACCTGGGACCAGGACGCCCTCATCGCCGATACCGTGGCCCAGGTAGCCAACACGGCGGTGATCAGCTCATCGATGGTGAACGAGGGCGGTGGGATCCACGTCGACGGCCGGGGCACCATTCTGTTGACCGAGACCGTGCAGCGCGGTGAAGGACGCAACCCCGATTGGTCCCGCGCTCAGGTCGAGGCCGAGATGGCCCGCACGCTTGGCACGAGCACCGCCTACTGGCTGCCCCGTGGACTCACGCGGGACTACGACGATTTCGGCACTCAGGGCCATGTCGACATCGTGGCCTGCTTTGCCGGCCCGGACAGCCTTCTCTTCCACGACCAACGGGATCCGTCCCATCCTGACTTCGAGGTGAGTGGCGAGGTGGCCGAGATACTGCGCGGCATCCCCGGGGTCGAACTGGTGGCCGTGCCCGCTCCGACTGTGCTCCGCGACGGCCGGGGCTGGGTCGACTACAGCTACATCAACCACTACGTGGTCAACGGCGGGGTGATCTTGGGGTCGTTCGACGATCCGTCCGACGAGGTGGCGGCCGACATCCTCCGACACTGCTATCCGGACCGGGAGATCGTCCTGGTCGACGCCCGGCCGATCTTCGACCGCGGGGGTGGCATCCACTGCATCACTCAGCAGCAGCCAGCCTCGGTCATCACGGACGGCTGAGCGTGGACCTCACCCCGACCGAGACAGACCGGCTGCTGCTGCACCTGGCGGCAATGCTGGCTCGCTCCCGTCGCGACCGGGGTCTGCGGCTCAACGTGCCCGAGACCATCGCCGTGGTGGCCGATGCCGTGGCCGAGGCGGCCCGCGACGGACTCCGGGTCACTGAGGCGCTCGAGGTCGGACGCCGGGTGGTCGGACCCGATGACGTTCTGCCCGGTGTGGCCGACATCGTGACCCAGGTCCAGGTGGAGGCTGTCTTTTCCGACGGGTCCCGCCTGGTCACCGTGCCCGATCCGGTAGGTGGTGGCCACCTGGGAGACCAGGCGCCCGGCGCGGTCATCGTGGCTGCCTCAGACCCCGACACTGCTGGCGACGCGGGAGTGGCGGATACGGACGTGGTACTCGTCGAGGTCACCAACGAGGCCTCGGTAGCGATCTCGGTCACCTCTCACTTCCACTTCTTCGAGTCCAACCCCCGGCTCCGGTTCGACCGACGGGCCTCGTTCGGGCGACGCCTGGCGGTACCAGCGGGGGCCGTTGTGCGCTTCGACCCCGGTGCGACCAAGACGGTGGAGCTCGTCCCGTTCGGGGGTCATCGCGTCATCATCGGATTCGCAGGCTTGGTCGACGGCCCCTTGGATGCACC
>Ga0194043_1000033_pt1 | contig 56518 bp, 51 predicted proteins | sample JunL4415m_MetaG_FD_161274 | JGI IMG/M metagenome (GOLD analysis project Ga0194043, IMG submission 161274) | Anoxic zone freshwater microbial communities from boreal shield lake in IISD Experimental Lakes Area, Ontario, Canada - Jun2016-L442-15m | ecosystem: Environmental > Aquatic > Freshwater >...
CCGGCTGAGGGCCGGCTCGGCGACCGCTCTCCACAACGCTGCCCACCCACATCATCCGGAGGAAACCGCATGACTGCTCCCGACTCCCGCCCCAAGGTCGTCGCCGTGATCGGCAGCCCCAGGCGGCGCGGCAACACCGCGACCCTGGTCGATGCTGCTCTCGAGGAGCTCGAACGCGGCGGCTGCGACTGCACGCGGATCGTGCTTGCGGAGAAACGCGTCGAGTTCTGCAGCGGTCACGTGTTCTGCGGCGAGCGGGCCTGCCCGCACGACGACGATATGGCGGGCATCCTCGAGCAGGTGTACGCCGCCGACGGCCTCATCCTCGCGACGCCGATCTACTACGAGAACGTCTCCGGCCAGATGAAGACGTTCATGGACCGCAACGCCACCCGCTACTACCACGAGGAGTGGCTGGCCCCGAAGGTGGTCGGTCTCATCGCCGTGGCGGGGGAGTCGGACGCCGCGGATACGCTGGCGGCCATGCGCCGGTTCGTGGCGCTCTCGAATCCCGAAGAGCCGCCCGTGGTGGCCCTTGGCGGCCTGGCGAACGACCCGGGCGATGCGGCGCAGGACGCCGAGCTCATGGCCGGGGCCCAGGCGCTCGGGCGCGCGATGGCGGAGCGGCTCGGGCTCGACCCGAGCTGACGGTCGACGACGGGGCGGGTGGCGCTACGCCGCCCGCCCTGGAGACGGCCTCGCCGAGCCGCGCGAAGGCGGTGACGAGCAGGCCGAGGAGCTCGGTCTCGCCGCGTTCCGCAGGCCGAGCCAGCGTGAGCGTCGCCTCGTAGCGCGCGCCTCCGACGGTGCGCACGGCGCGGAGGGCGAAGCCCTCGTCGCCCCCGGCATCGTCCGGCGCGGGCGCCATCGCTGCGCCCAGAAGCCGGCCTTCGCGGGCGAAGAGGCACGAGCGGGCGCCCAGGACTTCACACGTGAGGCGGGCATTGTCCGACCACGGGTCGGTTCCCGGATCCGACTCGCCGAGCCTCTCGAGACCGTCCGCCGCGGCCGCGAGCCGCGGTGTGAGGTCCGCGCCGCGCCGAACCTGCTGCAGGGCGTGGAAGAGCTCGGCGTTGCGCATGGCCACCGCCGCGTGCCCGGCGAGGGCGCCGACCAGGCGGAGCTCCTGAGGTGAGTAGCGGCGGGGCCGCTCCCAGTCCGTGGCCTCGAGGAGGCCGATGGTCTCGTCGCCGACGACGAGCGGCGCCATGAGGACGCTGCGGTCGCCGTAGCTCCGCAGGAGCCGCACCTCGGCCGGGTCCGCGCCGCGGTCGTCGACGTTCACGACGACGGTCTGCCGCTTCTCGAGCACGCGGCGCGTGAGCGGGTAGTCGTCGAGGCCGAAGTCGGTGATCGGCGGCAGGCGGCGGCCGCGCGAGTCGTACTCGGCCAGCAGGGTGACGACCCCCCTGCCGGCATCGTAGCCGCTGATCGCGCACGTGCTGCAGTCGCAGAGGCGGGTGACGTGGCGGGCGATCGCCGCCAGGAGCTCCTGCCTGTCGAGCATGCTCGCGAGGTCGATGGAGGCCTGCGCCAGCGTGTCGACCTCGCGTTCCCGGGCGCGGCGGGCCTGCAGGTGGCCGTCGCCGCCGATCGCTCGCCGGAGCTCGTCGACGTCCTCCTGCGCGATGCGCCGATGACCGCCGGCCGTGCGCTCGCAGGGCAGGAAGCCGCTGGACGTCCAGCGGCGTATGGTGTCGGGCGTGACGCCGAGCGCACGCGCCGCCCGGCCGACGCTCACGTACATGCGCCCACCTCGCGGCCATGTGGGCTCGGTGTCGCGCCGCCGGATGGCTCAGCATCGGCACGAGATTCTTGAGCATATGTTCTCACGACTTCATCGCCTGTCCGTCTGTGTAACTACGAACCTGTGATCAGCATACTTCGCCCGGGCCACACTGCACAGGTCCACCAGATTTCTCGCTGCAGCCATACCAGATTTGCCCAGGTTTTGGGGCTGGCCGCCGCGGCCCGGATGCGCTGGACTTGTACGGCGGCAGGTCGCCGCGCCCCGGCCGGGCCCTTCCGTGCCCGGGCGGATCCCGAAAGGAGCAGCACTCATGAGGGCACTGATCGTCGGCACGGGCGGCGTGGGCGAATCGATCGCGGTCATCGCCGCGCGCAGAGACCCCGCTGGGGAGCTCTTCGAGCGTATGGTCCTGGCCGACGCCGACCTCGCCCGCGCGCAGCGTGTCTCGCAGCGGCTCGGCGCGGAGCGCTTCCCGGCCGAGCAGGTCGACGGCGCCGACGCCGCCGCCATCGCCGCCCTGGCAGCAAAGCACGGCGTCGACATCGTCTGCAATCTGCTGCCGCTCTGGGCCGACATCTACGTCATGGAGGGCGCCCTGAAGGCAGGCGTCCACTACCTCGACACCGCCTTCGGGATGGACCCCAAGCCGCTCCCGGACGGCAGCGAGCGCCCCTGGTTCGACGCCTTCCAGTTCGACTACCACGAGCGCTTCGAGAAGGCCGGGCGGCTCGCCCTCATGGGTATGGGCGTCGAGCCCGGCATGGCCGACTACTACGCGCGCTACGCCGCCGACCACTACTTCGACGAGGTCGAGGAGATGGGCGTGCGCGACGGCTCCAACCTCGCGATCCCCGGCTTCGAGGGCATCGCCTTCGGCTTCTCGGTCTGGAGCACCATCGACGAGCTCACCTGCCCGGCGATCGTCTGGGAGGCCGGCAAGGGCGTCTACGAGGTCGAGCCGTTCAGCGAGAAGGAGCCCTTCTTCCTGCCGGAGGGCATCGGTGCCGTCGAGGTCGGCCACGTGGCCCACGACGAGGTGGTCCACATCAGCCGCAACGCCGGGCTGCTCAAGGGCGTGCGCAAGGCCACCTTCAAGTACGGGCTCGGCGACGAGTTCGAGGCCGCCATGGGCGTGCTCAAGAGCCTCAACCTCCACGAGATGGAGCCGGTGGAGGTCGCCGCCGCGGACGGCCGGCACGTCATGGTGGCGCCGCGCGACCTGGTCGCCGCGGCCTGCCCCGACCCGGCCGAGATCGGCAAACGCTTCGTCGGCAAGACGGCCGCCGGCCTGTGGGTGAAGGGCCGGCGCGATGGCCTCGAGCGCGAGCTGTACCTGTACCAGGTGGCCGACAACCAGGAGTGCCTGGAGACCTTCGGCACCCAGGCGGTCGTCTGCCAGACGGCCTTCACCGCCGTCATCACGCTCGAGCTGCTCGCGACCGGCAAGCTCGCCGGCCACCGCGGCAACCCCGAGACGGGCGTGCGCTCGCCGGAGGAGTTCTGCGCCGACCCGTACGTCGCCCTCATGGCCGACTACGGCTTCCCCGGCGGGATCATGGAGATGGACTCCGAGTACAAGAAGGCGGGGGAGCGGGCCGGCCTCGAGGCCCCCGCCCTGGCGAGCGCGGGCGAGGGCGCGGCGCCACCCTATGAGAACGAGCGGATCGTCGAATGACTCGCGCGATGGAGGACCGGAAGCGATGACGATGGACGGATCGACCCCCCCTGCGACGTGGCCACCGTGCGAGGAGTGCGCGGCGCCTGCGAGTGAGTCGGACACGAGCGGGGCGAATGTTAGCGGGTCGGACGCGACCGGGGCGGACGCCGGCGGAGCGCCCGCGCCGGCGGGCGCCCACGGCCCGGTCGTCTCCAGGGGCCGCTTTCTCAAGCTCTCCTTCGCCGCTGCCGCCGGGGCCATCGCGGCGACCCTCGGGGTGCTCGGCCTGCGGCCGCTGATCGCGCCCGCGCTCCGCCCGCAGGACGCGGACTGGGTCGCGTTGGGCCGCGCCGGCGCCCCCGCTCCCGGCCGCGCCGCGCTGCCGCCCAAGGGCGCGGTCGCCCGCGCCGCGTTCACCCGTGACGTGGCCGACGCCTACCTGCCGCGAGCGCCGCAGAAGACGACCGTCTTCGTGGCCGCTCGCGGTGAGGGCCGCTACGAGGTCTTCGACAGCCGCTGCACGCACCTGGGCTGCCCGCTCGTCTGGGATCAGGCCACGCGGCAGTTCCAGTGCCGCTGCCACGGCGCCGTGTTCGACGAGCTCGGAGAGGTCGTCTCGGGCCCGGCGCCGCGGGCGCTCGATCGCTACGCGACGAAGATGAAGGACGGCGTGCTCTACGTCGGCGGCCTCGAGGAGGCATGATGGCGACCACCTCGCCGGCGGCCAGGCCGCGACCGCGCAGGGCGTCGAGGCTCGGCGACGCCATCGACGAGCGGCTCGACGTGCGCCGGCCGCTGGTGCGGTTCCTCAACAAGCCCGTGCCCGAGGGCATCACCTTCTACCACTGCTTCGGCGGGCTGGCCTTCTTCACGTTCCTGGTGCTGGTCGTCACCGGCGTGGTGCTGGCCGCCTTCTACGTCCCGTCGCCCGACCACGCCCGGGCCTCGCTGGCCTGGCTGGGCTCGTCGGTCCCCCTCGGCGCCGTGCTGCGCAACCTCCATCGCTGGAGCGCCTACGCCATGGTCGTGCTCGTGGTCGCGCACATGGTGCGGGTCTTCGTGCAGGGCGCCTACCGCAAGCCGCGCGAGCTCAACTGGGTCGTCGGCGTGCTCATGCTCGTCATGGTGCTCGCCTTCGGCTTCACCGGTTACCTGCTGCCGTGGGACCAGAAGGCCTACTGGGCGACGAGCGTGGGCATCAACATGGCCGGCTCCGTGCCCGTGGTCGGGCCCTTCCTCGCCGACCTGCTGAGGGGCGGGCCCACGGTCGGGGCGCTGACCCTGCTCCGGTTCTACGCGGCGCACGTGTTCGTGCTCCCGGCGCTGCTCGCCGTGGGGCTCGTGCTGCACTTCGCCATGGTGCGCCGCCAGGGCATCGCGAGGCCGCTGTGAGGGAGCGCGCGCTGACCAGCGACCCGACGAGGACTGCCGCGACCGCCCGTGACGCCGCCCGTGACGCCGCGCCGGCCGGCGCGACCGGCGCGGCCGCCGCGGCGCCGGGTGAGGGCGGCGGCGAGCGGCCGTACTTCCCCGGCCTCGCCCTCAAGGAGGCTCTCGCCGCACTCGCGCTGCTCGCCGTCCTCGTGCTGCTCGCCGCGCTCACCGAGCCGGCCCTGGAGGCGGCCGCCGATCCCAACGCCGCCGGCTACGTGCCGCGCCCGGAGTGGTACTTCCTCTGGTTCTTCCAACTCCTCAAGTACTTCGGCGGGAGCTTCGAAGTGGTCGGCGTGGTGCTCGTGCCGGCCGGCTTGATCGTCCTGCTGCTGGCCGTGCCGTTCATCGACCGGCGGACGCCCAGGACGAGGATCCTCGTACCCGGCAGCCGGCCCGTCAGGGTCGTGCCCCGGCTGCTGGCCGCGGCTTTCATCGCCGCCGTGCTCGGCTTGACGCTGCTCGCCGTCGGCTCGTCCTCGGCGCCCGGCGAGTTCATGGGCCCGCAGGGGCCGGCGCCGGAGTGGCCGCCGCCGGCCGCGACCCAGGAGGCGCCGGCGCCGTGAGCACGCCCCGCCGCGCCGCTCCCCTTCAGGAGGAACGATGACCGCACCCCGTGACCGCGACGACGAGCTGGGCATGGGCCGGCGCATCACGCGCCGCGACTTCCTCGACGGCGTCGCGCTGAGCGTCGGCGGGCTGGCGCTCGGCGGCTCCGTGCTCTCCGCCTGCGGGTCCGCCGGCGACGCGGCGACGCTGGAGACGCCGGACCTCTCGCCGTACCCGCCGGCGCTCACCGGCATGAGGGGCAGCACCGACCCGGCGCTGGCCGTGCCGCACGAAGTGGTCGACGGCGCCTTCTGGAAGGCGGCGGGCACGCCCCAGCCCACCGGCGAGACCTACGACCTGGTGGTCGTCGGCGCCGGCGTCAGCGGCCTCGCGGCCGCCTACTTCTACCGCCGCGAGCACCCCGAGGCGCGCGTGCTCATGCTCGACAACCACGACGACTTCGGCGGGCACGCGCGCCGCGCCGAGTTCGACGACGGCCGGCTGATCGGCTACATCGGTACCCAGTCGATCGACTCTCCCTCCACCTTCAGCCGTGAGACGCTCGGGCTGCTCGCCGACATCGGCGTCCGCCTGGATGCCTTCGAGAAGTACTACGACCAGTCGTTCTTCAAGCGGCACGGCCTGACGCAGTGGGCGGCCGTCTTCGACCGCGAGACCTGGGGCCGCGAGCACGTGGCCATCGCCGGCGACGAGACCCCGATGGCCGAGTTCCTCAGGGACGCGCCCATGGCCCCCGAGGCCAAGCGCGACCTCGCCATGCTCTACGAGGCGCCCAAGGACTGGCTGCCGGGCCTCACCGACGCCGAGAAGAAGGAGAAGCTCAGCGGGATCACCTACGCCCAGTACTTGCAGGACGTGGCCAGGATGCACCCGGACGTGCTCACGTATCTGTACCAGGAGCCCGCGGGCGAATGGGGCTACGGCATCGACGGCATCGGCGCGATCGACGCCTGGGCGGAGGGGTACCCGGGGTTTGCCGGGCTCGGGCTGGACTGGTCCCGGCCGGCCAGGCACAACTCGCCGTCGATCAGGCGGGGCTGGAACGCGGACGACCCGTACATCTACCACTTCCCGGAGGGAGTCGCCGGGGTCACGCGGCTGCTGGTGCGGGCGCTGGTCCCGGGGGCGCTGCCGGGGAGCACCATGGAGGACGAGGTCCTGGCGCGGCTCGACTACGCGCGGCTGGACGACCCGGGCAACGATGTGCGCATCCGTCTCGGCAGCCCAGTGGTCCGCGTGCGTCACGTCGGCGCGGCGGCGGCCGCCCGAGAGGTCGAGGTGGCGTACGTGAGCGACGGCGCCGCGCGGAGCGTGCGCGCCCGTGGCGTCGTGCTCGCCTGCTGGTACTCGATGATCCCGTACATCTGCGACGAGCTGCCCGCCGTGCAGAAGCAGGCGATGCGCTTCATGACACGCATCCCGATGGTGTACGCGTCGGTCGCCATCCGCTCCCGGCGCGCGTTCGATCGGCTCGGGCTCACGGGCGTGTACACCACGAGCCCGCGCGCCTTCTGGAGCTACGCCATGCTCGACTACCCGGTGAGCATGGGCGGCTACGAGTATCCCAGCGGTCCCGACGAGCCGGTGCTGCTGCACTTCTCCGCCTCGCCGACGGAGCCGGGCATGCCTCCGCGCGAGGGCGCCCGGGCCGGCCGCTGGAAGCTCTACGGCATGTCGTTCGCCGACATCGAGCGGGAGATCCGTGAGCTCCTGGCGCGCGGGCTCGGCGCCGGCGGCTTCGACCCCGCCGCCGACATCACCGCGATCACCGTCGGCCGCTGGGCGCACGGCTACTCGTTCGAGTACGCGTCGCCGTGGGACAACGCCTTCTACCCGGACGGGCCGCTGCCCGGGGATGTGGCGGCCCGCCCGTTCGGCCGCATCGCCATGGCCGGCACCGACAAGCGCTCCAGGGCCTACATGGACAGTGCGATCGACGCGGCCTACGAGGCCGTGAACCAGATGTGACGCGCGCCTCTCGGGGCGCCCTGACGAGGCGCGAGCTCCTGGGGCGCGCGTCGCTCGTGGGTCTGTCGGCGACCGGCGCCGTGCGGGCGCTCGCGGCGTGCGGCTCCGGCCCGGAGGCTTCGCCGTCACCGTCGTAGAGCCCTGCCCGGCGCGTGGCGCCAGCGCCTTCCGACCCCCGGCTCACCTACGTCGGCCGCTGGGGGTTCGACGACCCGGCGCGGCCGACGGCCGGCTGGCAGGGCTCGAGCGTCGCCCTGCGTTTCGCGGCGCCGCCGCCCGCCCCGACCGGTCCTACGCCGCGCCGTCCTGCCCGCCCAGCGGGGAGATGAGATCCCCCTGCGAGTCGAAGTCGAGCAGGAGCCTCTGCTCGCCGACCGCGACGTCGGCGCCTGCGGCGAGGGCCGCAAGGCAGCCCTCCGAGACCAGCAGCCGCGCGACCGTCGAGGTGTTGCGGATGTGGACGATGCGCACGTCTTCCAGCGTGTGCGGGCGCACCGTCGCAAGTGCGGCGGCGATCGCCTCGCGCTCGGTCGGCACTGTCAGAGGCAGGCGGGCATCTTCGGGAGCGCACGCAGTGAATGCGTTGAGGGCGGTGGCCTCCATGTCGATGGCCTCCACGAGCCGCGGCGTGGCGATGTCGATGTAACCGAGCCCGCAGGCGTTTCCGTGTGAGCCCGGGGTGAGCGCCCGCGCGAAGATGCGGCCGATGCGCGGACGGGAGCGCCGGATGGACCGGGCTCCCACGGTGCGTCCCGTGACGTTCGGGTCCATCCCCGCGCCGCTCACGTCCTTACCCATCTCGTCGACGATGAGAAGGTCTATGTCGTCCAGGGGCAGGCCCGGGAGAAGGCCACGAGCCTCCGTCTGCAGGCGCACGTCCGTGGACACGATGTCCTCTGCCGGGACGACGCGGACGTCGCAGACCTCGTGCACCTGGTTCTCCACGACGGCGACACCCGCGCACACGGGGAGGATCCGAAGCAGTTCGCGCCCACAAGCCATGACCAGCTCACCGAGATCGCGGATCATCGTGGCGCGATGACAGGTATCGGCGCCGAGCTGCTTGCCGAGACCGACACAGAGCATCTTCATCAGGCCGCTGCCGAGCGGCCCCGCGAAGTCCGTGTGCGGCTTGACACGATTGATGAGGACGATGCCGTCGGCCGCTGCCGCGAGCCGATCCACGTGGAGCGGGACCCCTTCTGCCGCGCCGACCTGCACGGTGTCCATGGAGGCACGGATCGGCGCGCCCACCAGTTCCTCGGTGATACCGAGCGACGCGAGCACGGCCGCCTGGCCTTCGGCAGTACCGCCCCCATGAGATCCCATGGCCGGGACGATGAACGGGTGGTGGCCCGCACGCTTCAGGTTCTCGATGACCGTTCGCACGATCTCGTCGATTCGGGCGATCCCCCGGCTCCCGACGGCGACCGCGATCTCGCTTCCGGGCCGCCGTCCGAGGGCAGCCGGCAAGGCGCTCCACTGGCTGTCAACGGCCGCGATCGCGTCGACTGCCGCCGGGACCGAGAACCGCTGCTCGATGAGGCGGAAGGCGGGCAGCGGACCAAGCTGTGCCGGAAGGCCGTACACGGTGGGCGAGAGAGTGCTGCGTTCAGTCATCGGCGCGGCTCGTCTCAGCGGCGGGCGCCGCGTCGGCGGACCCCTCGATGACCCAGATGAACACCTCGACAGGTCCGTGGGCGCCCACCACGTGCTGCGCGGCAAGATCGCCCGTGCTGCTTGGCCCAGTGACGAGACAGGTGCAGCTGGGGATGGCCCGTGGTTCGCGCGCAAGCTGCTTGCGAAGTGCGTCGCCGGTCGTCTCGAGGATGCTCTCGAGCGACACGAAGAAGCCGGTCGCCGCAGGGAGAAGGGAAGAGCTGCGGTCGGCTTCGGGGCTGCTTTCGACGGCGACCGACCCGGTCTCGGCCACTGCCCAGTCGGCCGTGGCAAGACCGAGGTCCGCGCTGCGGGCGTCGCTGGAGTGGATGCTCCCGATGCCCGGCCAGACCATGGAGGAGCGGCAGACGACGCGCGTCCATGCGCGCCTGGCGACGAGCTTCTCGACGGCCTCCTGGGCAGCCTGGATCGTGGGGACGACGCACGGGACGGCGCCCGACTCGTGAGCGCGATCCAGGAAGAGGCGCAAGATCTCGCCACGGCCTGACGTCGTTGCCACCTCGGCGTCACGAGCCTGTGCGGCGTCCGGCGGGAGCTGAGCGTGCGCCAGGCTCCTGCTGAGGCGGGCCAGAAAGGCTACCCGATCCATGCCGTCACCCCGAAGGCGCTTCTCATCGACGGTCCTTGTTCCGCCATTGGGCCCGGAAGCTTCTCGCCTCGGGGCGCGGGAGCGCCTTGCTCCGTGTCCAGGCCCCCAGCGGTCCGGGAATGGAGGACCACTCGCCCCTTGCGGCGGCCCACGCGACGAGCGGCAGCGCCGCCTGCTCCAGAGCGGACCAGATGCGGCGCCTCTTCGCGACTGCCGCGAACGCCGCGAAGCCCACTCCCGTGGAGCGGGCGCCCAGCTTCTCCGCGACGACGTCCTCGCGCAGAGACCTGAGCTGGTCAGCCAGCGGGATCCGCGCCGAGCACACTTCGCTGCACGCGCCACACATGCTGCACGCGTAGGGCAGTTCGGCGTAGCGCTCCAGGCCGAACAGCAGCGGGCTGAGCACCGCCCCGATGGGGCCGCTGTAGACAGAATCGTAGGTGTGGCCGCCGATCTTGCGATACGCCGGACAGACGTCCACACAGGCGCCGCAGCGGATGCACTTGAGGATCTCGGCGTAGCGTCCGCCCAGGATGCGGGACCGCCCATTGTCGACCAGGACCACGTGCAGTTCCTCGGGGCCGTCCCTCTCCCCCGTTTTGCGAGGACCGGTCACCGCGGTGACGTAGGCGGTGGCGCGCATGCAAGCCCCAGCCTGCGGCAGAACCTTGAGGATGGCTTCGAGGTCCGGGAATGTCGGGACAAGGCGCTCCACGCCCATCACGACCACGTGCGCGCGCGGCATGGTCGTCACCATGCGGCCGTTGCCTTCGTTGGTCACGAGGACGACCGAACCCGTCGCCGCGACCCCGAAGTTGGCGCCCGTGATGCCCATCTCGGCGGTGAGGAATCGCTCGCGGAGAGTCTCCCGCGCGTAACGCACGAGGGCCTGTGGGTCCGCGGGGAGCTGCCTGCCGGCGCTGCGCGAGAAGAGCTCGCACACGTCCTCGAGCGACTTGTGGATGGCGGGGCCCAGGATGTGGAACGGCTTCTCCCCTGCCATCTGGATGATGAGCTCCCCGAGATCGGTCTCCCAGACCTCGACGCCCCGAGCTTCCAGAGCGCCGTTCAGCGCGATCTCCTCGGTGACCATGGACTTCGTCTTGACGACCGTCTTGACCCCTCGCTGCACGGCCAGCTCCGTGACGTGACGCCTGGCTTCGCCGGCGTCGCCGGCGAAGAACACGTGTCCGCCGGCGGCCTCGACGTTGCTCGCGAACTGGGCCACGTAGTCGTCGAGGTGCGCCAGCGTCTCAGAGCGCACCCGCCCGATCTCCTCAAGCGCCGCGGGCCACCAGGCCTGCGCCCTCGCGGGCTCCAGGTGCGTCTGCACGTAGTCCTGACCCTCGGCGATGATGCGCTGCAGCGCCGGGTCGGCGAGCGCTCTCCCGGCGCGCTCGTGAAAGGCGCGACGGGCAGCCTTGGTGCTCACGGCCGCCAGCCCATGGCGAGCACCTCCGCCAGATGGCGTACCTGGAGCACGCTGCCACGACGCCGCAGTCTCCCCTCGATGTTCATGAGGCAGCTCATGTCGAGACCCACAAGGAGGTCCGCACCGGTGGCGAGGACGTCGTCGACCTTCTCGTCCACGATCGCCGTCGAGACCTCCGGCATCTTGACCGAGAAGATCCCACCGAAGCCGCAGCAGCGGTCCGCGTGTGGCAACGGCCGGTAGTCAAGGCCGTCGATCATGCGCAGCAGCCGTTCGGGCTGGTCGACCACCCCCAGCAAACGCTGTGTGTGGCAGGAATGGTGCAGCGTGGCGCTGCCGCGCCAGGTCACGGGCAGATCCTTCACGCCGAGGACGTCGACGAGGAACTCCGAGAGCTCATAGGTCCTTGAGGCTAACGCCTGAGCCTCCGCTTCCTCCGGGAGACCCTCGAACAGGTCGACGAAGCCATGCCTGACCATCGCCGCACATGATCCGGAGATGGATACGACACGCTCGCTGCCCGCGAAGGCGCGCAAGAACGCTCGTGCCGTGTCACGGGCGGAGTCGCGATAGCCGGCATTGTACGCCGGCTGCCCGCAGCACGTCTGGCCGGCGGGGAGATCGACGCTGACGCCGAGCTCGCCGAGCACGCGCACCGCGGCCATGCCGACCCGCGGGAACAAGGCGTCGCCGAGACACGTGATGAGGAGGGACGCCCTCGTCACGAGGCGACCTCGGCGAGCGTCGCGAGGAAGCGCTCGTTCTGGACCGCAGTGCCGACTGTCACCCGGATGTAGTTCGTCAAGCCCCAGGGCGCTGCCGAACGGACGATGACTCCCCGACGCAACAGGCGCTCGAACAGCTCGTCGGCATCCTGCTTCACGTCCACCAGGACGAAGTTCGCCTGGCTTTCCGCGGGGTCGAAGCCCATCCCCTTGAGCTCCGTGGCCAGAAAGCCGCGGCCCTGTCGGTTCTGCTCGATGCACCTGGCGGTCCAGGCGGTGTCGGCCAGCGCGGCAGGACCGGCTGCTATCGAGAAGCGGTTGAGGTTGAACGGCTCCTTGATGGTGTCGAGGAGCTTGCGGATCGGTGCGGCTGCGATACCGTAGCCAAGCCGCAGTCCGGCGAGGCCGTGCACTTTGGAGAAGGTCCGCAGGACGACGACGTTTTCGTATCCGGCCTTCAGAAACGCGACCGCATCGGCGAACGCGGGATCGTCCGCGTACTCGACATATGCCTGGTCGAACACCACGAGCACGTTGCACGGGATGCTCTCGAGGAACCGGCCCACCTCGTCGGCGCGCAGGTGAGTGCCGGTGGGGTTGTTCGGGTTGCAGATCCACACGATCCGTGTGCGCTCGGTGACGGATGCCGCCATCGCTTCCAGGTCGTGGCGCAGGGCGCGTAGCGGCACGCGGATCGGTCGGCCTCCCATGAGCTTGCTGGCTTCCTCGTAGCGGCCGTAGGTCGCTGCTGCTACGACCACCTCATCGCCTGGGGTGACGCACATCTGAGGGATGATCTGGATGATGGTCTCGGACCCGTGACCGACGCAGATGTTGTCGACGCTCACGTTGTTGGCATCCGCGAGGCTGGTCTTCAAGGCCAGGAAGCTTCTCTCGGGGTAGGTGGCGATCCTGGGGAGACAGTCCAGGATCGCGTCGCGCACTCGCGGCGATGGTCCCAGCGGGTTCTCGTTGGAGGAGAGCTTGACGATGTCCCGCAGCCCCAGCTCTCGCTGAACCTCCTCGACCGTCTTGCCGGCGATGTACTCGACGAGTGTTCGGACCTCCGGCCTGCAACTGACGGCCGAGGACTGCGGAGATCGCGGTGTCACGTGAGACCTCCGCTGGCATTCGCCGCTGTCCACTCGCCCTCCCATTCGTAGTTGAACTTCTCCGTTCTCGCCACGAGCAGCGCCTCCGCCGCGGTGACACCCTCGATGGACGAGACCTCTTCCACGAACCGGCAGACGTCGTTGTGATCAAGCAGGAACGCCTCAGCCTGGATCTGCCAGGAGCCGATGAGATGCGCCACATACGCCACGTTCTCCATGGCGGCCAGCTCGCTGCCGACCTCGCTAACCTGTCGGCCGGCCACACGAAGCAAGACGATCACGTCGATCGCGAGCCCGAGCGCAGCAGGGTTCATGCGGACCGTGATTCGAGCGGCGCCACTGGAGATGATGCGGTCAAGCCTCTGCCGCACGGTGGGCTGAGAGACTCCGACCGTTCGGGCGATGTCCGCGTTCGAGCGTCGGCCGTCTTCCCGCAGCAGCTGCAGGATGGCCACGTCGATCTCATCAAGCGCGATGCTGCCGTACGGAGCAGACCCGTGTCTTACTGTCATGAGCAACCCCTCCTCAGTCACATCATAAGTACCGTACGTCAAGTTGCATTAGATATCAAGCATTCCATGACCGCATTCCTTACTTCATGCACATGTTGCTCTTGGCATGGATTACTTCATCACGACCATCCCCTTCCCTCCGGTTGCGCGTTCGGCCCCCGGATCGACGGCCGCCAGAAGGCGGACATGGCGCGCCGCACGCGCCGGAGGCGCCGCGCCCGCCGCCGGGGTCGCTGCGGCCGCCCGCGCACCCGGCGGAGCCGCCGCACCCGCCGCCGCACCCGCCGCCGCGCCCGCCGCGGCGCCCGCCGCGGCGGGGTAGTACTGTGAGGGAAGATAAGGAATTCCGGCGAATCCTTATCTTCCTCCCGACAACCGAGCCTGCGGAAGGCCGTACGCGACCCGACAGTTAAGGAATCCTTGTCTTCCCTTTTCGTACTACCCCGCGCCGCGGCCGGCGGGGTCGCCGCGGCCGCCGCAGCCGCCCGCGCGCCCGGCGAGAAGCCGGCGGCTTGAACCAGCGCTCTGTTCCCCTCAGCTTCCCTGGCGGCTTCGCCGCCCGCGGCCGCTGAAGATGAGCGAGGCAACGCTGTGTTCTCAGGCGAGACGAGACGGCGGCGTCAAGGTTGACGTTGGCGCGCCGCGCACGCGCCCGCCGGCAGGCGCATGGTCGAAAGCGGCCGAAGCCGTTGACGGGACTTCCAACGGTCCCGTTGGAAGTACCGTCAGCGGTGCCGCCAACGGAATTCGGTCGCGCAGCACCTATGCCGGGGGCGGCGACCACCCGCACGGCCTTCCGCGCCTGACGGAAGGACCGGGCCGCGGCCGCCGGAGCGGCGCCGCTTGAAGCGCGATGCGCCGCGTGCGGGCAAGCCACCCGCGGCTGGTGAAGACGAGAGAGGAAGAGCGGTCTTCCCCGCGGGAATCGGCCTTTCCCTGTCTTCCGCCGGCGAGCGAGCCCGCGGACGGCCGTGCTCGGCGAGCGAGCCCGCGGACGGCCGTGCCCGGCGAGCAAGTTGAGGATGCGGCCTTCTCCACAGGGTCAGCGTCGGCCCGCGAGCGCTGCCGGCGGCGCACCCGCCGCGAGCGCTGCCCGCCGCGAGCGCTCCCGGCTGTGCATCCGCCGGGCGCCCCATTCGTGGCTCACCGGCGCCTGAGCGACGGGGACGGTCATGTGCCCGCAAACGGGGGCGACAAGCGGTCGCCTAACCAAGCTTAACGGCCGCTTAACAAGCGCGCCGCGGGGGGCGCTTCGCCGCGCGCCGCCCGCCACGCTTCGCCGCGGGGCCGCTTCGCCGCGCGCCGCCCGCCGCGCTTCGCCGCGGGGGGCGCTTCGCCGCCCGCCGCCCGCCACGCTTCGCCGCGGGGGCCGCTTCGCCCGCCACGCCGGCAGTTGACGCTCGAGGGCCGCCGAGATAAAGTTGAAAAAGGCCGTTTCTGTCCGGTCTCCTGCCGAAAGAAGGCGTCCATGGGACTCCAGCTTACCCGCGGCGGCGAGTACGCCGTGCGCGCCATGACCTATCTCGCGCGGTTCCCCGAGGGCCACGTGGCGTCGCTCCACGACATCGGGCGGGCACAGGACATCCCCGTGAGCTTCCTCGCCAAGATTCTCCAGAGCCTCGTGCGCTCCGGCCTCGCGGTTTCGCAGCGCGGCGCGCACGGCGGCTTCGCCCTGGCGCGCCCCGCCGCCGACATCACGATGCGCGACATCATCGAGGCCGTCGATGGGCCCATCGCGCTCAACCAGTGCGTGCTCTGGCCCGAGGACTGTGCGCGCAGCGACGATTGCCAGATGCACAAGGCCTGGCTGCGCGCTCAGGCGCAGCTCATGGACGTGCTCGACTCCGTGAGCCTCAGGACGCTGGCGCCTCAGCCTGTGGTCTGAGGTCGGCGCCGGCCGTCGCGGCCGGCGTCACCACCCGGGGGGCCTCGCCCGACGTTTTCCGCTCGCGCGCTCGTCAGTCCGCGTAGCCGTGCGGATGCGCCTGCATCCAGGTCCAGGCATCGCGCACCGCGTCGTCGAGGCTGCGCCGCGGCCGCCAGCCGAGGCCCGCCGCCGCCCGCCGCCCGCTCGCCACGAGCGCCGGCGGGTCCCCGGCGCGCCGCCCCACCACCTCACGGCGCAGCTCCAGGCCGGTGATGCGACAGACGGCGTCGAGCACGCGTTTCACGGAGTCGCCGCGGCCGGTGCCCAGATTGAAGGCCCCCTGGACGGCGGGCAGAGCCTCCACGGCGAGGACGTGGGCGGCGGAGAGGTCGGCGACGTGCACGTAGTCGCGCACGCAGGCGCCGTCGGGGGTGGGGTAGTCGTCGCCGAACACGCGCAGCGCGCCGCCGTCCCTGGCCGCCGACAGCGCGAGGGGGATGAGGTGCGACTCGGGGTCGTGGTCCTCGCCGCGGGGCCCGTCGGCGCCGCAGGCGTTGAAGTAGCGCAGGGCCGTGAAGGCGAGCGCGCCGGCGCCCCGCGCCTGCTCGAGCAGGCGTTCGCCGGCGAGCTTGCTCGCGCCGTACGGGTTGGTGGGCGCGAGCTCGTCCTCCTCGTCGATGGGCGTGCGCCGCGGCTCGCCGTACACGGCGGCGGTCGAAGAGAAGACGAGGCGGCCGACGACGGCGGCCGAGGCCGCCGCGATCACGGCCGCCGTGCCGTTCACGTTGACGTCGTGGTAGCGCTCCGGTTGCTCCACCGATTCGCCCACCTCGGCGAGCGCGGCCATGTGCACGATGGCGTCGCAGCGGCCCTGCCGCAACGCGTCGCGCACCCGCGCTGCGTCGCGGATGTCGCCCTCGACGAACGACGCCTCGGCCGGGACCGCCGCGCGGTGACCCCGCGAGAGATCGTCGTAGACGGTCACCGCGTGACCGCGCCCCAGAAGGCGCGCGGCGATCACGCTGCCGATGTAGCCGGCGCCGCCGGTGACGAGGACGTGCATGCGGCGATGTTAGCACGCCGTTGGGGCGCGGCGGACGCCGGCGAGGCGGGCCTCGCCCCGCACGAGAGAAGGGGCGGCGCGCCTTGCGGCGCGCCGCCCCCCGGCGGACACTGCGCTGTTCAGCAGCTCACTTCCTGTTGTCCACCCAGATGGTCATGCCGTCGGCGTCCATGCTCCTGACCTGGATGCGCACGCCGAGGTTCCGCGGGATCTTGACCCCGGCCTCGGGGGTCTCGGGGAACCAGTAGGTCCAGGCGTCGCTGAACCACGCCGCCGCGCCCTTGCCGGGGGCGACGCTCTCGCCGACCCCGACGCCGGCGTCGTAGTCACGGAACCAGATGCTCTGGGAGGGCGTGCGCTTGACGCTGAAGGCCGCGTCGCGCACCTGGATGCGCGGCCGCCAGTAGCCGACGGTCTCGTCATAGGCGACCCCGTCGGGCTGCGGCCGCGCATCGACGACCATCCAGCCGCCCTCGCCGATGTGCGAGGCCACGTCGTTGTCCTGCCAGAACGTGTCGCGGTAGATGAGGTGCAGGCCCTGGTTGTAACTGAACCAGTCGACCCAGCTGGCGTAGAGGCCGTTGTACTGGTAGCAGTTCTTGAGACTCGCGTCCGAGCCGTCGCGGGTGCGGTACTCGGCGATGTAGTAGTTGTCGGTCATGCTGGTCATCTCGCCATCGACACGCAGCCAGCCCTCGCTGGTGAAGTCGGCGGTGGGGAGGTCGGCGCCGCCGACCTTGAGATCGGTGACCTCCCAGCCCTTGTTGGCCACGCCAACGTCGGTGAAGTAGCGGAGCTGGAGCAGCACGCTCGCGCCGGCGTAGGCGCTGAGGTCGTAGGTCATGGTGTCGGCCCAGTGCTCGGTATCGGTACCGGTGAGAGCGTACTCACCCGGCTGGACCTCGACGGTGTTGCCCGGGCTCTGGACCGAGGCCCACGTGGCGCCGTCGTCCGCGGAGACGCGCACGTAACCGTAGTCGTAGTCTGCCTCGATGTCGTACCAGGTGCGCAGGGTGAGCACCGCCTGGTCGCCGCTGGGCACGGCTACCGCGGACTTCGTCGTGAGCCGGTTGTCGAGGTCGTTGCCCCTGCCCGAGTACCACTCGAGCGATCCGTCCTTGCCGCTCAATTCGACGACGTGCCTGCGCTTCGGCAGCGGGATCATGACGCCCGTCGAGCCGGCGGCGCCGATCGCGGCGGGCTGGAGCTTGAGCGTGGCCGTCGCGCCGCGCTTGACGACCTTTGGCGTGACGTAGCCGAGGGCGTACTTGTCCCACACGTTCATGGCGCTGGGCTGGCTGCCGAGGCCCCACTGGCGGCCCAGCCAGGAGCCGCTGGCCATGATCGTCCAGAAGCCGGAGCTGGCGTCGCCGGTGGCGCTGGAGTAGTCGTACTCGTCGGGAAGGCCGAGGTCGTGGGCGAACTCGTGGCAGAACACGCCCGCGTCGCCGTCCTCGGGGTTCATAGTGTAGCCGTCGACCCAGATGCCGGTCTTTTCGGGCCCCTGGCCCGCGGTGCCCGGCACCATGTAGCCCGGCCCGTCGCCGGGGCCGCCGCTGGTGTTCTCGAGGACGTCCCAGGAATGCGCCCAGATGGCGTCTGAGTCTTGCGCGCCGCCGCCGGCGGACTGGTCGCTGCCGGCGTGGATGAGGATCAGATGGTCGACGTAGCCGTCGGCCTGGTAGAAGTCGTCGCCGGTGATGCCGTAGGGGTTCTCGTTGTCGTAGTCGGCCCACGGGAAGTCCGGGTTCTCGGCGGCGAACTCCGCGACGGCGTCGCGAGCGACGCGCCACACGGGGCCGGTGAGATCGTCCGTCGCGACGAAGGGGTCGCTGTCGGCGCCGTACCACGACTCCGGCATGTCGAGCTTGACCCACTCGGCGATGTCGCCGGAGACAGTGAACGTGCCGTGCGACTGCTCGAGGTACCAGTTGCGCATCGTGGTGTCGCTGCTGCCGAGGTAGCGGCCGGCGGCGTCGTAAAGCGGGTAGGAGTTGCCGAACAGCTCCTGCTGGTAGTGCATCTGCGAGAAGTCGCCGGGCCAGAAGGTGGAGTTGTCGTCGGGCGCCGGCGCCGGGATGGCGCCGTGCGCGGGGCCGGCGGTCATGGGCCCGGTAGGAGCGGGCGAGCCGTCCGGCCAGGCGGCGTCGCCGAACTCGACGAGGAGCACCAGTGTCTTGGTCGTGTACGTCTCGGTGGCGCCGGGGTCGTCGATGCGCCGTGCCAGAAAGCGCCCCAGCGACGTCTGCTTGCCGCGCAGGGTGCGCTGCACGAGCGGCGACTTGAGCTCGTAGCTCGGGCCGCTGCCATAAAGCGTGCCGACCGTGGCGCTCGTCATCTCCGGCGTGGCGTAGCTGGGGATGACGCCGAGCTCGACGAGGTGCTTTGCCAGGAGCACCTCGTTGGGCGGCATGGCGCCGGCCGGCGCTGCCACCAGGAGCATGAGCAGCGCTCCGAGCGCCGCACCGAACAGAGATCTCCGCATGATGGCCCCTTCGTCGCTGGTGGCTGCGAGCACGCCGCGCGAGAAACCGCGATCCCCGGTCCTTCGCGCGGCGCGTCTGTGGGACGAAGTCTACTCCTGAAGAAGCCCATCGGCGAGTCGCCGCCGTCGTCCCGTGACGGCGGGTCGGCCGAGGTGCGCGCGGCGGGAAGGAAGAAGGGCGGGGCTCCGTAGATGCCCCGCCCGTCTCGACGTCGCTTGCGTGCGGCGCGACCGCGCCGCGGGGTTCAGCCTCAGCCGAAGGGGCGGCCGCTCGAGGGCGCGCAGCCCGCGTCGGCGCCGCCGCCGCCGAGGTTGCGCAGGAAGCTCGAGAACTTCTGCCGCACGTCCTCGGAGCCGCACTCGGGGCACTTGCGATCCTCGTCCTTGAGGAATCCCTGACGGAACACCTCGAAGGCGTGATCGCACTTCTCGCAGATCAGATCGTAGGAAGCCATGGCACTCCAGGTCGGATGGTTTCATTATACCCTAGGGGGTATTATACCTTGACTGTGCCGGAACGCAAACAGCGGCCCAGCGGGTAAGCTCTGTTGAAAGACGCAGCGGGACCACCGCTCAACGTCTATTGTCGCACGCACAAGGGGAACTGATGCCCACGAAAAGGATCCGGCTCCTGCTCACGCTCCTCGCCGTCGTCGGGGCGGCGTCCGCCCTCGTCGCCTGCGGCGGCTCGGCCTCCGCGGCCTCCTCGGCGGACGTCCAGTTCCTGTCGCCCCAGGAATTCACCGTGGCCGATTACGCCGGCAAGCCGCTGGTGGTCAACTACTTCGGCTCGTGGTGCGGACCGTGCAATGCCGAGGCTCCGGACCTCTCCACGTTCGCCAAGGCGCAGAGCGGCAAGGCCGCCTTCGTCGGCGTCGCGGTCAACGACCAGCAGAGCGACGTCGTCGACTTCATGGCCCAATACGGGCTCACCTACCCGGTGGTGCTCGACGACAACAGCCTCAGCGCCGCGAACGGCATCAGTGGGGTGCCGACGACGATCTTCTACAACGCCGGCGGCCAGGAGGTCGACCGCATCGTCGGCGCGGCGAGCCTGGATCGATTCACCACGAGCTTCGCCAAGGCTCAGTGAGCGCGTTCCACCCGGCGCCTTCCGGGGAGCCGCCGGGAGCCGCCGGTGAGCGCAGATCAGTCGTCTTCCGGGGGCCGCTGTGAGCCGCCGGTGAGCGCCTCGGACCCTTGACCGCGGCGCAGATCACGACGCTCAGCCTGTCGGGCGTCGGCCTGGCGTTTCTCGCCGGCCTGCTCTCGTTCGTCTCGCCCTGCGTGCTGCCCCTCCTGCCGGTCTATCTGTCGTTCATCTCCGGCGTCGGGGTGGAGCGTCTGGGCAGCGAGCGCCGACGCCTGCTGTGGACCTCGCTGCTGTTTGTCGCCGGGTTCACTCTGGTGTTCGTGGCGATGGGCGCCGGCGCCGGCGGCGTCGGCCGGCTGCTCATCCGCTACCGCCACGAGCTGACCATCGCCGCCGGCGCGTTCATCGCCGTCAGCGGCCTCGTGGTGGCCGGCGTCATCCATCTGCCCAAGCCGGTCATGCGGATGACGCCCCGGCACGCCGGCGCCGGCGGCGCCTTTCTCACCGGCGTGGCTCTCGCCATCGGCTGGACGCCGTGCGTCGGCTACGTGCTCGGCGCCATCCTCAGCATGGCGGCCTCGAGCCAGAGCGCCGTGGCCGGCTCGCTGCTGCTGCTCGTCTACTCGGTCGGCCTCGGCGTGCCGTTCATCCTCGCCGCCCTGGCCTTCGACTGGATGAACACGCGCCTCGGCGTCGTCAAGCGGCACTACCGGGCCATCCAGATCGGGGCCGGGGCGCTGCTGGTCGTCTTCGGGGTGCTGATGATGCTCGGCGTGCTCGAGCAGATGGGCCGCTGGCTACCGGCCTTCAGCCCCGGCGGGCTCTGAGGCGGTATCCTTGGCGCCATGAGCGCCCGCCACCGCATCCCAGACGTCACGCCGGAGGGACGCGCCGCCGGCGAAGCGCTGCGGCGCGCGGCCGCCGGCGCCGTGTCCTCGTCGCCGCTGACGCGCTGGCTCTATTCGACCGACGCCTCGATCTACCGCGTCGTGCCCGACGTGGTGCTGATCGCGGCGGAGGTCGCCGACCTGCACGCCGCGGCGGCGGTCGCCGCCGAGCACGGCGTGCCGCTGGTCGCCCGCGGCGCCGCCACCAGCGTCGCCGGCCAGGCTATCGGGCCGGGCATCGCCGTCGATTGCTTCAAGCTCGACCGCATCCTGGCCATCGATCCGGAGCGGCGCACCGCGCGCGTGGAACCGGGCGTGATCCAGGCGTCGCTGAACCGCGCCGCCGCGGCCTTCGGCCTCGAGTTCGGGCCGGACACCTCGACGGTGGATCAGGCCACCATCGGCGGCATGGTGGGCAACAACTCCTCGGGGTCGCGCTCGATCGTCTACGGCGAGACCAAAGACAAGGTCGTGCGCATCCACGCCGTCCTTGTGGGTGGCGGGCAGCTGGTCTTCGGGCAGTGCCGCGGCGCCGATCTGGCGAGCGGACTCGCGGGGGCGGGGGCGGCCGCGCCGGCGGCGGCGCTCGCGGAGGTCCGCGAGCGGTACCGACGGCCTATCGCCGAGGACTCCCCGCGCACCCGGCGCTGCACCTCCGGCTACAATCTGCGCGAGCTGCTCGCGCCCGCGCCGAACCTGGGGAAGCTGCTCGCCGGGTCGGAGGGCACGCTGGCGCTGTTCACCGGGATCGAGGTGGCGCTCGACCCTCTGCCGGCGGCGCGGGTGGGGGCGGCGCTGACGTTCGCCACCCTGCGCGCCGCCCTGCAGGCCAACGTCGCGATCCTCGAGACAGGCCCTTCCGCGGTCGAGCTGGTCGATCTGGACCCGCTGCGGGCGGCGCCGAACCTCGCCGCCTTCGCGCGCCTCGCGCCGCTGCTGGCCGGCGCGGAGCGGGCGCTGCTCACCGTGGAGTACCAGGGCGGCGTCGACGAGGCGCGCGCCGGGCTCGGCGGGCTGCGCGCGCTGGCCGGCGATCTCGGCGCGATCCGGGTCGAGTGGCTGGAGGACCAGGCGGCGCTCGCCGAGGCCGGCGCCCTGCGGCGCGCCGTGCTGCCGCTGCTCATGGGCGCCCCGGGCGCCGCGCGGCCGGCCTCCTTCGTCGAAGACACGGCGGTGGCCCCGGAGCGCCTCGCCGACTATGTGGACGAGCTCGAGGGTCTCGTCGCCGCCGCCGGCGCGCGCGCCTCGTTCACGGGGCACGCCTCGGCCGGATGCATGCACGTGCGGCCGCTGCTCGACCTCAAGTCGGCGGCCGGCGTGCGCTGCATGGAGACGCTGGCCGCGGCGGTCGGGGGCCTGGTCGCCGAGTACCACGGCGCGATCTCCGGGGAGCACGGCGTGGGGCGCTCGCGAAGCTGGGCGTTGCCCGGCTTGCTCGGCGCGGAGCTGTACGCGGCGATGGTCGCGGTCAAGGACGCCTTCGACCCGCGCCGCCTGCTCGGGCCGGGCGCCATCGTCGACGGCCCCGCCGTGGCCGGATCCCTGCGCTACGGCGCCGATTACCGCGGCGACGGCGCCTGGGCGCCGCGGCTCTCGTACGCCGCCGAGGGCGGCTTCGACCTGGCCGTGGAGAAGTGCTTCGGCGCGGGCCTCTGCAAGAAGCTCAGCGGGACCATGTGCCCGCCGGCCGCGGCCTCGCGCAGCGAGGCCTACGCGACGCGCGCCCGGGCCAACGCCCTGCAGGGCGTGCTCTGCGGCGCCGTGCCGCTGGCGGCCATCGGCGCCGCCGAGCTCCGCGAGGTGCTCGGCACGTGCGTGGCCTGCAAGGCCTGCAAGACGGAGTGCCCGGCCGGCGTCGACATGGCCGCTCTCAAGGTCGAGTGGCTCGCCGAGCTCCGCGCCCGGGAGGGCGTGCCGGCCCTGGCGCGCGGCATCGCCGACTTCCGCCGCCTCGCGGCCCTTGCCTCCCCGGTCGCGCCGTTCGTGAACGCCTTCGCGAGGACGCGCCTCGCGCGGCGGGTCACCGACCGCGTCGGCGTCGCCCACGACCGGCCACTCCCCGCGTTCTCGCGACGGCCGCTGACGAAGCGGCTGGCCGGCGCGCCGGCGCGCGCCGGGGCGGCGCTGTTCGTCGACTGCTTCGTGCAGTACCAGGAGCCCCAGGTCGGCGAGGCGCTGGCGAGCCTGCTGCGCGCCGCCGGCGTCGAGCTGGCCCTGGTGAGCGCCGGCTGCTGCGGGCGCACCGCGCTCTCGAGCGGACAGATCGACAAGGCGCGCGTCGCGGCCGCCACGGCGCTGGCCGCGCTCCACGAGCACGCCGCCGGCGGCTGCGACCTGCTGTTCATCGAGCCCAGCTGCCTGTCGATGGTGTACGACGACTGGCGGCGCCTGCTGCCCGGCGACGCGCGCGTCGCCGCGGTGGCCGCGGCGGCGCGCCCGGCGCTGGCGCTTGTCGCCGACCTGGCCGCGGCCGGCCGCCTGCGCTTCCGCGCCGGCGGCCGCGCCCTGCTGCACAGCCACTGCCACGAGAAGGCGCTGTCGTTCGCGGCGGCCACGGGACGCGCTCTGGGCGCGACGCCGGACCTCGAGGTCGAGGTGCTCGACGCCGGCTGCTGCGGCATGTCCGGCGTGTTCGGTTACGAGGCCGAGCACTACGCGCTGAGCGTCGCCATGGCGGAGCGCGTGTTGCTGCCGGCGGTACGGGCCGAGGGGCCGGAGACGGCCGTGCTGGCGACCGGCACGTCGTGCCGCGCGCAGATCCACGACCTCGCCGGCCGCCGCGCCGTGCATCCGCTGATGTTTCTCGCGGCGCGCCTCGAACGCTGAGCGCGCGCCGGCGTTTCCACCGCCGCCGCCGCCACGCGTGTACCATGGACGGCGTGAACCTCGTGATCACCATCGCCGGGATCGTCGGGCTGCTCGTGGCGGGCTACGGCTTCGTCACGCTGAGCATCGACGCCTGCCGCCGTCGCCAGTACCTCGACATCGCCCTGGCCGCCGCCGTTGGGGTCGCGATCGTCGTCCTGCTCGTCGCCTACGGCGACCGGCTGCTGCGGTAGACTGGCGGACGCGGGGCGAGCGCGGTCGCCCGTCCTCCCTCACACTGGGGGCTAACGTCGGCGCCGGATGCTGCCGATACCCGCTTACGTGTGGCGCGGGGGGAAATCGCGCCCGCGGCGCGAATCTGACAACCGCGGGCACGCCGCAAGGTACAGCGCCCGCGGGCGCCAGAGCGAGGTGGGCACGCCCGAGCGGGGCGGAGAGGATCCGGCGCGTCGCCGGAGCTGGAGAGGGAGCTGATGGCCAAACGCATCCTGGTCGTGGACGACGAGCCCGACATCCGCAGGCTCGTCGCCGAGGCCCTGGAGGTCACGGGTTACGACGTGCGCACGGCCGCGAACGGCGACGAGGCCATTCGCGCGGCCTCCCTCTACATCCCCGATCTCGTGCTCCTCGACGTCATGATGCCCGACATGGACGGGTTCGCCGTGTACGAGCGCCTGCGCGCCAAACCCGTGGATCTCAAGTCGCCGATCATCTTTCTTACGGCGCGCCGCGACATCAACGACAAGCTGCTGGGCTTCCAGAAGGGCGCCGCCGACTACATCACCAAGCCGTTCCACATCAAGGAGCTGCTGGCCCGCGTCAGGGTGCACCTCGGCGAGCTGGCGCCGCCCAGGAGCGACATCCCCAACCCTCTCACCGACCGCGAGCTCGAGGTGCTCGGGCTCCTGTCAGCCGGCAAGACCTACAAGCAGGTCGCGAGGGCGCTCGACCTCTCGCAGAGCACGGTGCGCAACCACCTGCACAATGTCTACCACAAGCTCAACGTGGTCGACCGCGCCCAGGCCGTCATCGTGAGCCGCGAGAACGGCTGGATCTAGCGGAGGCTCGCGACGGCTCAGGACGCGGAGAACGGCATGTCCGGCAGCGACCACGCCACGTCGCCGTCGCGACGGTCGCCGCGGCGCCGTTCGCTGAACGGCCCGTGGCCGGCGACCCAGCGCGGGCGCCGGCGCTCACCCGCCCGGCGATCGACGACGACCATGAGGTCGTCGCGGCCGTCGAAGCGCTGCGTGAGGCGCGGGTAGAAGAAGCCTTCGAGGGGGCGCGGGATGACGATCAGCCTGGGCGCCGCGCTCTGCGTGGACTGGGGCATGCGGAACCTCCTTGACGCGCGTACGTTACCACGTCTGGCGCCCTGTCATGCGTCGGCGCCGTCGGCGTCTCCTGGAATGGGCGCAGATGGGCGCGTTCAGGCGTCGCCAGCCTGGGCTACGGCGGCGTCCACGGAGGATCCGGCCGGCGCCTCGGCCTCCATGACGACGCCTTCCTCATGCGCCGCGGGACGACGGAGCAGGAAGGCGCACAGACCGCCGATCGCGGCGAGGATCACGGCCACGACGAACGTGCTGGCGACGGCGTTGGTGAACCAGGTCTTGAACATGGCCTCCATCATCTTCTGGGCCATGGCCGGCATGCCGCCGATACCTTTCGGCACGCCCATCTGCAGGCCGCCGGCGGTGGCCCCGGCGACGATCTTCTGCTGGACCGCCTCGGGGATGCCCTGGACGGCATGGATGCCGGAGGTGATATTGGCCGTGACGCGGTTCTGCAGCACGGCCCCGAGGATGGCGATGCCCATCAGGCTGCCGACCTGGCGCATCGTGGACAGGACGCCGGAGGCGTTGCCCACGCGGTCCCTGGGCGCCGTCGCCATTACGGCGGAGGTCACAGGAGCGACCGCGAGGCCGATGCCGATGCCGGAGATGAGGAACGGGGCGAGCAGGCTCAGCGACGTCGTGGCCGGCGAGATCCTGGCGACGCCCGGAACCAGGCCGGCCATCCACGCGAGGCCGATGGCCAGAACGAACATGCCGCCGGCCACGATCCACTTGCTGCCGATCCGGTCGGAAAGAATGCCGGCAACCGGGGCGGCGAAGATGATGATCACGGACATCGGTGCCATCACCAGGCCCGCCTTGATGGCGCTGAATCCGAGCACCGACTGCAGGAAGATCGGGATGGTGAAGAAGGCGCCCATCATGGCCGCGCTCAGAAGCAGGCCCGTAGCGTTGCCGGCGGCGAAGTTGACGCTGCGGAACAGCGAGAAGTCGATCAGTGGCTGGCGCACGCGGTGCTCGCGCCAGTAGAAGAGCCCGAAGGCGACGGCGGCGGCTGAGAAGAGGCCGAGGATGGTGGCCGAGGTCCAGCCGTACTTCTGGCCCTCCACGAGCGCGAACGTGAGGCAGAAGAGGGAGGCGGAGAGGAGGCCGACTCCTGGCAGGTCGAGGGTCTCGACGGCCGTCGGGTTCTTGCTCTCCGGCACGATACGGAGGCTGAGGATGACGCCGATGACGCCGACCGGGATGTTGACGAGGAAGATCCAGCGCCAGCTGCCCTCGATCGACGGCCAGGTGACATACTGGATGACGATGCCGCCGAGCACCGGGCCGAGGCCCGAGGCCAGCCCGGAGACGCCTCCCCAGACGCCCATGGCGGCGCCGCGCTTGTCGGCGGGGAAGACGGTGGCGATGATGCTCAGCGTCGATGGCATCATGGCAGCGCCACCGATGCCCTGGACCACGCGGGAGGCGATGAGCAGGTAGATGCTTGGGGCGAGGCCGCAGGCGAGCGAGCCGAGCGTGAAGAGCACCATGCCGGCGACGAAGAGCTTGCGGCGACCCCAGAGGTCGCCGAAGCGACCCATTGGCACGAGCAGCACCGCGAACACGAGGATATAGGCGTTCATCACCCACTCGATGTTGCTGAAGCTGGTATCGAACGCGGTCTGGATGTGCGGGATGGCGATGTTCACGATGGTGCCGTCCAGCAGGATCATGAAGAGGCCGAGGCAGAGCACCGCGAGGATCGCCCACGGGCTGCGGGCGGGGCTGGTGGCGGGCGCCTCGGCCGCGGTGGCGGGTACGCTCATGGTTCGGACCTTCCTTTCAGGTGGACGATCACGGTGCGCAGGAACGCGACGAGAGTGTCGGGATCGAGGTCGGGGTAGAGGGCGAAGGCCGCCGCGATCTGCGCGCTCCACTGCGCGAACACATCGGCGGCGAGGCCTTCCGCGTGGGCGGACAGGGTCACGGTCACGAGGCGCCGGTCCGCAGGGTCGGGGGCGCGTCTGACGACGCCCTTCTCGACGAGGCGCGCCACCAGCTCGCTGGCTGCGGCGCGGCCGATCTCGAGGCCGTCGGCGAATTCGCCCATCGTGACCCTTCCGCGATGGGCGAGAAACACGACGGCCTTCATCTGCCGGCCGGTGAGGCGTTCCGCCGGGGCGCTGCGGCGCGCCCGGGCGTGAGGCGCCGACTCGTACAGAGCCACGACCAGCTCCGGCAGGAGCTGCACGAGGTCGGCGGTGATGGCGTCGTTCTTCTGTGGCGGAGAGTCATTCATTTTGGTACCCGAATCATAAGGGTACCGAAGCGTATTGTCCAGCGCGGGCATCGGGGCCGCGCCGCCGGGCATCCACCCACGGCGTCCGGGCGCAGACCGCCGCCGCGGAATTCGAGTACAATCACGGTCGGTCACGCACGCCTGCGGACGCCTTCGCGGCGCGTGGCTGCTCACAGGCTGACCAAAGGGAGCTGAGCGTGAATCTCACCATCGACGGGCGGCAGGTCGCCGCCGAACCCGGCGTCACCATCCTCCAGGCCGCCAGGGCCGCCGGCATCGAGATCCCGACGCTGTGCCAGGACGACCGCCTCGACCCCATCTCCGCCTGCCGCCTCTGCGTCGTCGAGGTACAGGGCCGCAAAGACCCCGTCACGGCCTGCGACACGCAGGTCGCCGACGGTCTCGTCGTCACGACGCAGACCGAGGAGCTGCGCGCCATCCGCCAGCTCAACCTCGAGCTTATGCTCAGCGACCACACGTCGTTCTGCACGCCGCCCTGCCGCGACGCCTGCCCCACGCACATCAAGATCCCCGAGTTCCTCGGGCACATCGCCGCCCGCGACTACGAGGCCGGCATGCGCGTGCTTCGCGAGGATCTGCCTTTCCCTGGCATCCTCGGGCGCGTCTGCCCGCGGCCCTGCGAGGGTCCGTGCCGGCGGCAGCTCATCGAAGACCCCATCACCATCTGCCAGCTTCACCGCTACATGGCCGACCACACGCGCCCCGGCGAGCAGGAGGGCGAGCTGCTGCTGCCTCACGAGCCCAAGCCCGACTCCGGTAAGCGCATCGCCGTCGTGGGCGGCGGGCCCGCCGGCCTCTCCGCCGCCTTCTACGCGCGCCTCGAGGGGCACGCCGTCACGATCTTCGAGGCCATGCCGCACCCCGGCGGCATGCTCCGCTACGGCATCCCCAGCTACCGCCTGCCGCGCGACGTCATCGACGAGGAGCTCAACATCCTCTGGCGCCTGGGCGTCGAGCTGCGGACCGGCGTGCGCCTCGGCGTCGATGTGCTCCTCGACGACCTGCGCGCCGACTACGACGCCGTCTTCCTCGCCCTGGGCGCCTTTAACGCCAACGCCATGGGCTGCCCCGGCGAGGACGCTCCCGGCGTCGTCACCGCCGTCGACTTCCTCGGCGATCTCGAACTGAAGGGCGCGGTGCACGTCGGCGAGCAGGTCACGGTCATCGGCGGCGGCTTCACCGCCATGGACGCCTGCCGCACCGCCATCCGGCTTGGCGCCAAAGAGGTCACCTGCCTCTACCGCCGCTCCCGCACCGAGATGCCCGCCCACCACACCGAGGTCGACGAGGCCGAGGAAGAGGGCGTGCGCCTCGTGCTCCAGGTGGCTCCCGTCGGGGTGCTCACCGACGACGCCGGCAAGGTCCACGGTATCGAGATGATCCGCATGGAGCTCGGCGAGCCCGATGCTTCCGGCCGCCGCCGGCCACTACCGCTCGAGGGCTCGGAGTTCGTGGTCGCCTGCGACCAGGTGATCAGCGCCATCGGCCAGTTCCCCGAGCTCGCCGGCGCCGGCGAGGCCGAGGGTCTTGCCCACACGCGCTGGCGCACCCTGGCGGTCGACGACTGGACCCTGCAGACCGCCGACCCCAGGGTCTTCGCCGGCGGCGACGCCGTGCTCGGCGCGCAGACCGCGGTCCAGGCCATCGCCCAGGGCAAGAAGGCGGCCTGGAGCATGGACGCCTATCTGCGCGGCGACGACATGCAGGCGGTCTCAAAGCAGCTTCGCGACCTGCGCCGCACGCCCTTCGTCGAAGCGCTGGGGGCCAAAGCCGGCCTCGCCCCGCGCGTGCGCCGCATGGCCGAGGTACCGCCCGTGTTCATCGACATCAACGCCGGCGTCGCCGAAGTGAGCCCGCCGGCGCACATGCCCAAGCTCTGGCCCGAGGACCGCAAGACCAACTTCGCGCAGATCGAGCTCGGCTTTCCCGAGGACGAAGCGGTGCGCGGCGCCGACCTCTGCCTGCAGTGCAGCTGCGAGGCCAACGGCAAGTGCGAGCTGCAGCGCCACAGCATCGATCACGGGGTGTTCGCCAACCGCTTCCAGGGCGCCGAGGCGCGCGGCTACGAGGCCCGCGAGGACACGCCGTTCATCGCCTACGACCCCAACCGCTGTATCCTCTGCGGGCGCTGCGTATCGGTGTGCCGCGAGGTCCAGCAGTGCCACGTCCTGGACTTCGGCGAGCGCGGCTTCGATTCACTCATCACCACGTCGTTCGGGCGCTCCATGGTCGAGACCGACTGCGAGATGTGCGGCAACTGCGTGTCGGCGTGCCCCACCGGGGCGCTCATGGACAAGCTCAGCCGCGTCTCGGCCAAGGCCGGCGCCACCGCGGCCATCGACACCGTGTGCCCCTTCTGCGGCTGCGGCTGCAACGTCCAGTTGCAGGTGCGGGACGGCCGCGTCGTGCAGGTCACATCCCTGGTGAACGAGGGTCCCGGCGAGGGCAACCTGTGCGTCAAGGGCCGGTATGGCTACCAGTTCGTCTCGCATCCGGACCGGCTCACGCAGCCGCTCGTGCGCCGCGACGGCGAGCTCGTTCCGGCCACCTGGGACGAGGCGCTCGACCTCGTCGCGGAGCGCTTCGCCGCGATCAAGGCCGAGCACGGCCCCGACGCGCTCGTCGGGTTCTCGTCGGCGCGCTGCACCAACGAGGACAACTACGTGTTCCAGAAGTTCATGCGCGCCGTCATCGGCACGCAGAACGTCGACCACTGCGCGCGGCTCTGCCACGCGAGCACCGTCACGGGCCTGCGTCAGTCGCTGGGCAGCGGCGCCATGACCAACTCGTTCGAGGATCTCGAAGAGGCCGACGCCATCCTCATCATCGGCTCCAACACCAGCGAGGCGCACCCCATCGGCGCCCTGCACATCAAGCAGGCCCTGCGCCGGGGCGCCAAACTCATCGTCATCGATCCGCGCACCATCGACATGGCGCGCCGCGCCGACATCCATCTGCAGCTGCTCTCGGGCACCAACGTGGCCGTGATCAACGGCATCATGAACGTGATCCTCGAGGAGGGCCTGGCCGACCAGGATTTCATCGCCGGACGCACCGAAGGCTACGAGGACCTCCCGGCGGTGCTCGCCGCGTACACGCCGGAGCTGGTGGAAGAGATCGCCGGCGTCCCGGCCGAAAAGCTCCGCGAGGCGGCGCGCATCTTCGGCGCCGCCGACAAGGGCGCCATCTTCTACTCGATGGGCATCACCCAGCACTCGCACGGCACCGAGCACGTGCTTGCGCTGAGCAATCTGGCACTGCTCACCGGCAACCTCGGCCGCCGCGGCACGGGCGTCAACCCTCTGCGCGGCCAGAACAACGTGCAGGGCGCCTGCGACATGGGCGCGCTGCCCAACGTCTACACCGGCTATCAGGCGGTCGGCGATCCGGCCGCCCAGAAGCGCTTCTCGGAGGCGTGGGGCGTCACCTTGCCCGACAAGCCCGGCCTGGGGGTCACCGAGGCCTTCGACGGCATGGCGGCCGGCACGGTGCGCGCGCTGTACGTCGTCGGCGAGAACCCCGTGCTTTCCGACCCCGATCAGACGCACGTCGTCGAGTCGCTCAAGGGCCTCGACTTTCTCGTGGTTCAGGACATCTTTCTCAGCGAGACGGCCGCCCTGGCCGACGTGGTGCTGCCGGCGGCGAGCTTCGCCGAGAAGGACGGCACCTTCACCAACACCGAGCGCAAGGTGCAGCGCGTGCGCGCCGCCGTGCCGAGCCCGGGCGAGGCGCGCGCCGACTGGGCGATCGTCGCCGAGCTCGCGCGCCGGCTCGGCGGCGCCGGCGGCTGGGACTACGCGCAGCCCGCCGACATCATCGCCGAGATCGACGCGCTCACGCCCTCGTACGCCGGCGTCACCTATGAGCGCCTGGACGCCGAGGGCGGCCTCTGCTGGCCGTGCCCCGACGCGACGCATCCCGGCACGCCCATCCTGCACATCGGCCAGTTCACGCGCGGCAAGGGCAAGTTCTTCCCGATCGCCTATCAGCCGCCGGCGGAGGTCGCCGGCGGCGACTACCCGCTCACGCTCACCACGGGCCGCATGCTCGAGCACTACCACACGGGCACCATGACGCGGCGCTCCGACGGCCTCAACGAGCTCGTGCCCACGGGCTTCGCCGAGATCCACCCCGACGACGCGGCGCGCCTCGGCGTCAGCGACGGCGCCGCGGTCAGCGTCGAGACGCGGCGCGGCGTCATCAGCGTCCCCGCCAACGTCACGGCGCGCGTGCGCCCGGGCACGGTGTTCGTGCCCTTCCACTTCTGGGAGTCGCCGGCCAACATGCTCACCAACACCGCTCGCGACCCCATGGCCAAGATCCCCGAATTCAAGGTGTGCGCCTGCAGGGTCACCGCCTGACCGGCTCGCGCGGCGGCGGCCCGCCTTGATACCGCTGCACGACGACGTCCCCACGCGCCGTTTCGCGGTGGTGACCCTGGTCGTCATCCTGCTCAACGTCGCGGTGTTCGCCTTCGAGCTGACGCTGCCGCGCTACGGCATGACGCTCGGCGGCTTCTACGCCAAGGCCGGAGCCACGCCCTTCGAGCTGGCCCACGGCCTCGACGTGCCGCCCGGTGACATCGTGCCGTGGTGGGCCACGCTCTTCACCAGCATGTTCGTCCACGGCGGCTGGCTGCACCTGATCTTTAACATGCTGTACCTGTCGATCTTCGGCGCCAACGTCGAAGACGCTCTGGGGCGTGCGCGCTTCCTCGGCCTCTACCTCGCCTGCGGCCTCGTGGCCATCGCCACCCAGGTGCTCACCGACCCCGGCTCCACGGCGCCTGTGATCGGCGCCAGCGGCGCCGTCGCCGGCGTGCTCGGCGCCTACCTCGTGCTGTATCCGCATGCCAGGGCGCCGAGCGTGTTCGCACTGGGGTTCATCTTTCCCGTGGTCGCGGCGCCGGCCTGGATCCTGCTCGGCATCTGGTTCGCCTTGCAGGCCGTGGAGGGCGTGCTGTCGCTGCGCCATCCCGCTGTGGGGGTGGCGTTCTTCGCCCACGTCGGGGGCTTTCTGACCGGCATGGGCCTGGGCTTCGTCCTGGCGCGGCGGCCGCGCCGCCGCGCCCCGCGAAGGGTCTGAGGTGTAAGCTTGCCGCCACGAGGCTGGAGCATGATCGCCGACCATCACATCCATACGGGCCTGCGCCCGCACGCCGAGGGCGAGCCGCGCCAGTACGTCGAGCGCGCCATCGGCCGCGGCACGTCCGCGCCGGGCTTCGCCGATCCCCCGCCGCTTCCCGCCGGGTGGGCGCCCTGTCACGGCTCTGGCGCCCACCATACGCGGGAGGTCGGGGGGGCCTTCGAAGAGGCCGCCGTGACGGCGCGGGAGGCCGGCTACGCCGCCGGCCCGCGCCTCGCCGGCGGCGGCCCGGAGCCGCTTTGATGCTGGATGTGGGCCGGCATCTCATGGCGATCTTCAACGCGCACTCGGGCGGCGGCGCGTATCGTCGCGACCTGCCGCTGATCCTCGACGCGCTGCGCGGCCTCGGCTACGACGTCGAGGCGCGCGAGACCGCGGGCGTGGGCGACGCCACGCGCCTCGCCCGCGAGGCCGTGGCGCAGGGGTTCGATGTCGTCTGTGTCATCGGCGGCGACGGCACCGTCAACGAGACCATCAACGGGCTCGCCGGCGGCGAGGCGCCGCTGGCCATCGTGCCCACGGGCACGGTCAACGTACTGGCCATGGAGCTCGGCATCCCCCTGGAGCCTCCCGACGCCGTGAAGCTCCTCGAGGTGGGTACCGTCTCGTGGATCGATCTGGGCCTCGCCGGCGACCGCTACTTCGGGCTCATGGCCGGCGTCGGCATGGACGCGGCCGTCGTGGCCTCGCTCAACCCGGTCATGAAGAAGGCCTTCAAAGAGGCGGCCTTCGCGGTGCAGGGTTTCGCCAACTACCTCACCAGGGAGGAGCCGCTCATCCGCGTCACCACCGCGGAGCGCACCGTCGAAGGGTACTTCGCGGTGTTCGGCAACTCGTCCAACTACGGCGGCGGCTTCGGCATCACGCCGCTGGCCGACATGCGCGACGGGCTGCTGGACGTCTGCGTGCTCAAGGACAAATCGTTTCTGAGCACCATCTGGTACTGGACCGCCGCGCTCATCAACGCGCACATCAAGCACCCCAAGGTCGAGTACTTCCGCACCGAGAAGGCCGAGATCGTCACCGTCGAAGAAGGCAAGGAAGTGCTCGTCCAGACCGACGGCGAAGTGGCGGGCAAGCTGCCGCTCACCTGCCGGGTCGTGCCCCGCTCCCTGCGCGTGGTCGTGCCCTGACGGCCGTCGCCACGCGCCGCCCACGAGGAGGAACCGCCCGTGATCCCCCGTATCGAGCCGCCGCCCTCCGCCGAGCTCGACGCCATCCACGCCGCCAGCCTGCACGTCCTCGAGCACGTCGGCGTGGTCTTTCCCGAGCGCCGCGCCCAGAGGCTGCTCGCCGAGGCCGGCGCCGAGGTCCACGCGGGCAGCGGGCTGGTCAAGATCCCGCCGCGGCTGGTCGCGGACGCTCTCGCCGCGGCGCCCCGCGACATCCTGCTCGCCGGCCGGGATCCGGCCCGCGACGTGCGCTGCGACGGCTCCGACACCTTCCTTACGCTCGACGGCACCGGCGCCTATACGCTCGATCACCGCAGCGGCCGGCGGCGCCCATCGACGATGCGGGATCTGGCCGACGCCGCCCGCGTGGCCGACGCGGCGCCTGAGGTCGGGGTGGTGTGGAACATCGTCAGCGCCGCCGACGCGCCGCCCAACACGCAGGTCCTCGACGAGCTGGCGGCCTGCGTGCGCAGCACCGGCAAGCACGTCCAGGGCGAGGTCCAGCGGGCGGTGGAGGTCCCGTACGTGATGGACATCCTCGCCGCTGCGGCGGACGACGGGCGCTGGAATCCGGCGCGCCCCTTCTTCTCCATCGTGTACTGCCCCGTCCCCCCACTGCAGCACGAGCCCGAGATGATCGCCGCGGCCGTGGCGCTGGCCGGCGAAGGGGTGCCGATGTGCATCTACAGCATGGGGCTCGCGGGCGCCACGGCGCCGCTCACCATCGCCGGCGCCGTTATGCAGGCCAACGCCGAGATCCTCAGCGCCATCGTGCTCTTCCAGCTCGTGCGCCCGGGCCTGCCGTGCATCTACGTCGCCGACACCGGCGTGCTCGACATGCGCGTCGGCATCTACACGGCGGCGTCGCCCGAGTCCATCCTGATCACCCAGGCCATGGTCGGGCTGGCCCGCCGCTACGACCTTCCCGTCATGGCGAGCGGACTCACCGGCGACGCCAACGGCTTTTCGATGATGAGCGGCAGCGACGCCGGCATGACCGCGCTCGCGGCGCTGCTCATGGGACCCGACCTGCTCGTCGGGGCCGGCATGCTCGACGGCGCCCAGATGCTCTCGCTGCCCAAGATCCTCCTGGACTGCGAGCTGTTCCGGCAGTGCCGGCGGGTGCGCGCCGGGCTGACCGTCGATGAGGAGCACCTGATGACGGACGTCGTCGCCGACGTAGGGCCCGGCGGGCACTTTCTCAAGGCGAAGCAGACCCGGCGGCACATGCGCTCGGGCGAGCTCTACATGCCGCGGCTGATGCTGCGCGAGCCCTACGACGCCTGGAGCGTCGCCAGGCGCGGCGAGCTGGAGCGCGCCGTCGCGGCCGTGGAGGAGATCCTCGAGGGCCACCGGCCCAAGCCTCTGCCGGCCGGCGCCTCCGAGCGCATCGACGAGATCATCGCCGCGGCCGGACGCGAGCTCGGCGGCCGGTAACAGGCGCGCGCGAGGACCGCCTCAGGGCCTATCCCGCCAGGGATGTGCGTGCGGGGCGTTCGTGGACCGGCCGGGCGGTCACGAGACGGTCCCCTCGTAGCCCTGCTACGTGGGGATCCGGGGAGGGGCCGCATCCGCGATATGTCCACGCGCGCATCCGTGCGTGCAGACCTGGTGGGACAGGCCCTTAGAGCCCCATGACCTGGGCCAGCACGCGCAGCCGCTCGACGTACTCCTTGCGCGCCTTGGCGTCGAGCTCGCGCAGGTTGTCGGGCGTGGCCACCGGGACGATCTTGAAGGCGGGGTTGTCGAAGAGCCGCAGCTCGAGAGCGTCGCCCTTGTTGTACGGCAGGTCCTTGAAGAGCTTGCCAAGCAGGTAGCGCGTCGTCTCCTCGCCCACAGGGAGGACGTAGTGCGGGGTCGTGATGGTGAGCTCTCTGGACAGGAACGGGTAGCAGTCGTCCAGCTCTTTGGCCTGAGGCGCGCGCAGGTCGCAGGCGCTGCGCGGCACGCACTTCATGAGCGTGGTGACGTAGACCTTGTCGGCGCTCGCGGCCAGGGCCGGCATGAGCTCGGTGAGGCCGGCGACGAGCGTGGAGCCGGCGGGCAGACCGGCCTCTTCGTCGGCGGGGTCGGGGCTGAGGGAGACGACCATCACCGCGCAGTGCGGGTGACCGCCTCCGGGGACGGCGCGGAGACGGCCGGCGACGAGCTCCTCGCAGCGGGTGCACTCGCCGACGTTCCGCGCCAGTCTGTCCAGTTGTTCGACCGCGTCTTCCATGAGAGATCCCTTCTGTCGTAGGTCCGCCCCGGGCCGCGCGCGGCGCCGGGCGGCGCGGTCAGGCGCCGGCGGAGTTGAGCCGGTACTCGCAGGTCAGGGCGCTGGACTCGCCCACGAGCGCGAGCAGGAGCTCGTCCCCGAAGGGCGCCAGCACCACGTTGAGCGTGTCGAACTCGAGGGAGATGTAACGTGCCGCGTGCTGGCCGAGCTCGCCGGCCAGGCGGGCGCCCATGTCGATGGCGCCGGCCACCTGGGCGGCGACGGCGTCGGCGGCGAAGCCGGGCTCGGCGTCGGCGGCCACCACGAAGCCGTCGTGCGAGATGAGCAGGGCGGCGACGATGCCCGGCGTCTTGCGGTAGGGCGCCAGTCTGGTGACGAGAGCGTCGGCCTGGTCGCTCACAGCGCCTCCAGAGTGGCGTCAAGCTGGCCGCGGACGACGCCGGCGTAGGCGTCGGCCGCGGCCGCGCTCGAGAACACCCGCGAGAGTCCGTCGGCCAGGCCGACGAGCTCGCTGAGGAAGACGCTCGTGCGCGGGATCGGCGAATCCTCGTCGGCGCTGAGGGCGCCGTCGAGCGGGAGCTGGATCAGCGTGTCGCCGCTGAGAAAGAGCCGGCTGGTCTCGCGCCCCGACAGCCGCACGCGCACGCGCACGGCGACCCCTTCGGGAACCTGCTCGTTGGCGATGTCGATCTCCACAGGCGAAGCCTAGCGAGGCGGGTGGTCGGTAGCAAGACGCGGCCCCCGACAGGGCCGCCGCGTCACTGCGCGGCCGCCAGCGTGACCGGCGCCGCGGTGGCCTCACGGGCCTCGTCGGGCGCAGATGCTTCGGCCTGCGCCGCCGCCAGGAGGTCGGGGAGCCGGCGGACGGTAGGGAACGACGCAGCGCCGGCGGCCAGCGTCTGCCGGCGTCCGGCGATCAGATTGGCGCTCACGTCGTGGGCGACCTCGGCGGCGAGCGCGCGAGCCTCAGCCAGAGTACGGCCGGCGAGGACCAGCACGAACGCGTCGGGGCGCGTGCGAAAGGCCCGGTCGTCGGTCGCCAGGCGGCGCTCGATGCGCCGTGCGACGCCGCGCACGAGCTGCTCGCTGCGCTCCGCCCCGAGGAAGTCGCGGCAGTCCTGGAAGTGCTCCAGGCGCAGGCACACGACGCTCAGCGGCTGCTGCTCGGCGAGCGCGGCGTCCATGCCCGCGCCGAGCAGCTCCTCGAGGCGCGCGCCGGTGTGAAAGCCGGTGGTGTCGTCGACGCGCGCCGGCCGCCGGCGGCGAGCCGGCGGCCGCTTGAGGCGAGTCGCCGCGACCCAGCCGCCGGCGGCGAGCACGGCGACCTTGGCGACCCCGCCGGCGCGGCTGCCGCCGAGCGACGGGTCGGCGATGGCGAGCACGATGAGCAGCAGGAGCGTGGGGGCCAGCAGAAACGGCCAGTCCTTGCGCGGCGCGCCCGCCAGTTGGCCCATGGCGAGCAGCGGCACGGCGGCGAGCAGCCAGCTGTCGGCGCCGCCGGAGAACACGAGAGTGCAGCCCAGCAGCAACCAGTCGAGCACGGCGAACGTGTGCGCCAGATCCTCGCGCCGCGTGCGCGCCACCTGTACGGAGCACATGCCGAGCGCCACGCCCAGGAGCGCGGGCACGGCGGCCTCCCAGTGGCCAAGCGCCAGGGCGGCGATGGCGAGAAGAGCGAAGAAGAGGGTGCGAAAGCGGCTTCGCAGAAGTGCCGGGCTGCGGCGTCTGCGAGGCGGACGGCTCACCCGGGCGCCGTCCGGATCATGCGTGGCGGATGTGGTGCGCGTTGCATGCCGCACGTATTCTCGCTCATCTGGGCGAATCCTTCAAGGTCAAGTCAAGGGTTTGGGTTCGCGCCTCGCCGGCGTGGGCGTCATCGGCTATAATCGCTGCCCCGTGGAACGCACGATCCTCTTCTCCGGCAACGAAGCCATCGCCACGGCGTCGCGGGCGCCGTGAACGTCGCGCGGCCGGCGCGGCCGCGCGGGGCCGCCGTGCGCCGCCGCGTCGTGGCGGCGCGGCTTGGCGGCCGCCGTGCCGGCCGGGATCCCGGACGTCAACGAGCGGGCCTTCGCCCTCGGGCGCGGCGCCGTCAGCAATGAGGAGGTCGGGCCGTGAAGGTCACGCAGCTCACCGTGTTTCTCGAGAACCGCAGCGGACGCCTCGCCGAGGTCGCGGACCTGCTCGGCGCCGCCGGCGTCAACATCCGCGGGTTCTCCACCACCGAGGCCGCGGAGTACGGCATCGTGAGGCTCATCGTCAGCGAGCCCGACAAGGCGCGCAAGCTGCTTCACGACGCCGGCTTCACGACGCACTTCTCGCAGGTGATCTGCGTGAGTGTCCCCGACGAGCCCGGCGGCCTCGCCCGCGTGCTCGACGAGGTGGCCGCCGCCGGAGCGTCCATCGAGTACCTGTACAGCATCTCGTTCCAGAACATCTGCTTCGCGGTGCGCGACATCGACCGCGCCGTCGAGCTGCTCGCCGACAAGGTGACGCTGCTCACCGACGAGGAGGTGCGTGCCCTGTGAGCGCGCCTTCCCCCGAGCGCCTCGTGGCGGACAACGCCGGCGGTCTCATGTGGGAGCCGGCCGCCGAGTCGCTGCCCACCCCCGAGCTCGGCGCGCTGCAGATCGAGCGCCTGCGCGCGATGCTCGAGAACGCCTACGCCAACGTGCCTTTCTACCGCAAGAAGCTCGACGAGGCGGGCCTGAAGCCCGGCGACGTGGCCTGCCACGGCGACCTCGCCGGGCTGCCCTTCACCACCAAGATCGACCTGCGCGACCACTATCCGTTCGGCATGTTCGCGCGGCCTCGCGACCAGATCGTGCGCGTCCACGCCAGCTCGGGCACGACCGGCAACCCCACGACCGTCGGCTACACGCGCGCCGACATCGACACCTGGGGCGATCTCATCGCCCGCACCCTGGCCGCCGGCGGCGTCAGGCCCGGCGACCTGCTGCAGAACGCCTACGGCTACGGGCTCTTCACCGGCGGGCTCGGCCTGCACTTCGGCGCCGAACGCCTGGGCTGCACCGTCGTGCCCATCTCCGGCGGCAACACCGAGCGCCAGCTCAAGATCATGCGCGATTTCGGCGCCACGGCGCTGAGCTGCACACCGTCGTATGCCATGTACCTCGCCGACGCCGCCCGCGATCGCGGGCTGCGCCCCGAAGACCTGCCCATCCGCGTCGGCTTCCACGGCGCCGAGCCCTGGACCAACGAGCTGCGCCTGCAGATCGAGGCGGGCCTCGGCATCGACGCTCTCGACATCTACGGGCTCTCCGAGATGGGCGGCCCGGGAGTCGCCTTCGAGTGTCTTTGCAAGGCCGGCATGCACATCGGCGAAGACCACTACCTCGCCGAGATCATCGATCCCGAGACGCTGCGCCCGCTGCCCGACGGCGAGGTCGGCGAGCTGGTGTTCACCACGCTGTCGCGCGAGGCGCAGCCGCTGATCCGCTACCGCACGCGCGACCTCTGCAGTCTCACCTCCGCGCCGTGCGCCTGCGGCCGCACCTCCGCCCGCATGAGCAAGCCCATCGGCCGCAGCGACGACATGCTGATCATCCGCGGCGTCAACGTCTTCCCCAGCCAGATCGAAGAGGTGCTCATGAGCATCCCCGAGATCGAGCCGCACTACCAGATCGTCGTGGACCGCAAGGGCTACCTCGACGTCATCGAAGTGTGGGTGGAGGTCGGGGAGGACCTGTTCGCGGAGACCATGGGCGACCTGGAGCGTTTTCAGCGCAGGGTGCAGGCGCAGATCTACAACGTGCTCAACATCCAGGCCGCCGTGAAGCTCAAGGAGCCCAGGACGATCCAGCGCTCGGAGGGCAAGGCGGTGCGCGTCGTCGACCGGCGCAAGGCGCTCTGAGCGGGTCGGCGGGCCGGGCGGGCGCTGCGCGCCCCGGCCCGGGCGGGCGCTGCGCCCCCCGGCCCGCCGCGAGTACGAGCCGACCGCGGGCCGACGCGTGAGCGGCAGCCCCGTCGCGCGGCTATACTCGAGATGTGACCGCCTCCGCTTCAGCCCTCGGTCCGCTGCGCGGCCTGCGCATCGACCTGTCCGCGCGCACGGCGCGCGACGAGGAGTTGTCCGGCGACGTGGCGCGCGCCTTTCTCGGCGGCCGCGGCCTGGGCGCGTACCTCGCGCTGCGCGAGCGGCTGTACGCAGTCGAGCCGCTCAGCCCCGAGAACCTGCTGATCTTCGCGCCGGGCCCCCTGACGGGCACCGGCGCCCCGGCGAGCGGCCGCTACAGCGTCACCAGCCGCTCGCCGCTCACGGGCACCGTCTTCGACGGTAACTCCGGCGGTAACTGGGGCAACGCCTTCCGCCGCAGCGGCTGGGACTACCTGGTCGTCGTCGGCGCCCTGGACGAGCCGGGCTACGTGTCGATCGGCGCCGACGGCGTGGAGTGGCGCGACGCCGCCGGCCTGTGGGGCCTCGACGTACCGGCCTCGCTGGCGCGTCTGCGCGAGCTGCACCCGCGGTGCGAGGCCGCGGTCATCGGCCCGGCGGGCGAGCGCGGCGTGCTCTTCGCCTCCATCGTCAACAACCGCGGGCGCTCCATCGGCCGCGGCGGCCTGGGTACCGTGATGGGCGCCAAGAAGCTCAAGGCCGTCGTCGTGGCCGGGCACGGCGCCCAGCGCCCGGCGGTCGCCGACCCGCAGCGCCTCGAGTTCATCGTCTACGAGGCCGAGAAGGTCCTCAAAGCCAACCCGATCACCTCCCAGGCGCTGCCCGAGTTCGGCACGTCGGTGCTCGTCAACGTGCTCAACCAGGCCGGGGCCTTCCCCACGCGCAACTTCCGCGAGAGCCAGTTCGCGCAGGCCGGCCAGATCTCCGGCGAGATGCTCAAACGCGATCACGTGCAGAAGCGCGCCGCCTGCCGCGGCTGCGTCATCGGCTGCGCGCGGCGCACCACGGCCGGCGGCCAGAGCGGCGAAGGCCCCGAGTACGAGAGCATCTGGGCGCTCGGCGGCGACTGCGGCGTCGGCGATCTCACCGCCATCGTGCAGGCCAACTACGCCTGCAACCGGGCGGGTATGGACACCATCACCATGGGCTCCACGATCGCCTGCGCCATGGAGCTCACCGAGGAGGGCCTGCTGCCCGGCGGGCCGCGCTTCGGCGACGCCGCCGTCGTCGTGGCCCTCGCCGAGGCCACGGGCGCCGGGGTGGGCCTCGGCGCCGAGCTTGGCCAGGGCTCCGCGCGCTTCGCCGCCGCCTACGGCCGCCCCGAGCTCTCGATGAGCGTGAAGCGCATGGAGATGCCCGCCTACGACCCGCGCGGCATGAAGGCTCAGGGCCTCGCCTTCGCCACCAGCAACCGCGGCGGCTGCCACCTGCGCGCCAACATGCTGAACCCCGAGATCCTCGGGGTGCCCAAGATGGTCGACCGTTTCGCCACTCTCGGCAAATCGGGGCTGCTCATCAACATGCAGAACCTCAACGCCGTGCTCGACTCGCTGAGCGTCTGCAAGTTCACCGCGTTCGCCATGAAGGAGGACTACTACGCGCGCCTGCTCAGCGCCGTGTGGGGCGAGACCATCGAGCCGCAGGAGCTGCTGCTGCTCGGCGAACGCATCTGGACGGCCGAGCGGCTCTTCAACCTGGCCGCGGGGTTCACGCGCGCCGACGACACCCTGCCGCCCCGACTGCTGCACGAGCCCGTGCCGTCAGGGCCGTCCGCCGGCCACGTCGTGGACCTGCCGCCGATGCTCGACGAGTACTACGTCGCGCGCGGCTGGGACGCGGAGGGGCGGCCCCTGCCGGCCAAGCTCGAGCGGCTGGGCATGAGCGAGCTTGCCGCGGACATCGGCGCGGCGCCATGAGCTCCTCCGCCGTCCTCGATCAGTTCCGCAGCATCGGCCGCGACCTCTTCCTGGCCGGCGTCATCAGCTCGCACGGCGGCAATCTGAGCGTGCGCCAGGGCGACCGCATCCTCATAACGCGCCGCGGCTCCATGCTCGCCCGCCTCGAGGAGCGCGACATCATCGACACCGGCCTCGAGGAGAACGACGCCAACGTGATGCTGGCTTCCACCGAGATCGGCGTGCACCGCGCCATCTATCTGGGCACCGCAGCGCAGGCCATCGTGCACGCGCATCCGCCGTACGCCATCGCGCGCTCGCTGGTCTGCGACGAGATCGTGCCCGTCGACAGCGAGGGTTCCTACCTGCTCCACAAGGCGCCGGTCGTGACCGCCGAGCTCACGGCCGGCTCCGTCGAGGTGGCCGGGCTGCTGTCGCAGTGGCTCAAGGAGTACGACCTCGTCATGCTGCGCGGCCACGGACCCTTCGCCATCGGCCATCTGCTCGAAGAGGCCTACCAGCTCACCAGTGTCTTCGAGATGACCTGCCGGATCCTGACCATCGCCGAAGGCATGGGGCGGGAGGTCAAGGAGTACCGCAAGGGCTCCGAGCGCTACGAGAGCTGGTGAGCGCGGAGCTCTAGAAGCCGAAGAGGCCGGCGAACCAGCCCGCGGCCGCGCCGGCCAGCCCCTTCGAGCCGTCCCCCGTGGTGGAGGGCGCAGCCGTCGCGATGGCCGCCCTCACGCCGATGCGCTGCGAAGGCGTGGGCTGCGGCGCCGTCGGCGTAGGCTGTGGCGCCGTCGGCGTGGGCTTGGGCGCCGTCGGCGTGGGCTGGGGGGTCGGCGGGACCGTGGGCTGGACCGTGGGCTGGACCGTCGGCTTGATGGTCTTCGTCGGCCCCGGCGACGGCGAAGCGCTGGAGGACGCCGAGGGCGATGCCGCCGGCGACATGCCCTGCATCTTGCCGTGCCACGGGCTGAAGATCCACGGTACCGTAGCGAAGCTGGGGTGGGGCTGGTCCTTGAGCGCGGCGGCGAAGAACCTGGCCCACATCGGCGCGCAGTACGTGCCGCCGTAGGCGCCGTCCATGGGCGAGTTTCTGACTGCATCGCCCATCCACACGGAGGCTGCCAGCTGCGGCGTATACCCGACGAACCACACGTCCCACCCGTTCTCAGCGGTGCCTGTCTTGCCGGCGCGCGTATAAGGGAAGTACGCGCCGGACGGTGCGCCGGTGCCGCTGGTGGCGGCGCGCTCCAGACACTGCGTGACGACGCTGGCGACGCCGGCCGGGATCGCCCTGTGGCCCTTCGTCCTGGGTTTCCAGTCGATGCGGCCGTTGGGCAGCACGACCTTGACGATCGCCTGCGGCGGGTGGTGGATGCCGCCGCTCGCCAGGGTGGCGTAGGCGTCGGCCATCTCGAGCGGCGTCACGCCCGAGGTGCCGAGCGTGATGGACGGTACGGCGTCGAGCGGGCTGGTGATACCCATCTTGCGCGCGACCGCGATCGTGTTGTCGGGGCCGACGTCGACGCTGAGCTGCGCGAAGACGACGTTGTCGGAGATGGTGGTGGCCGCCGAGACGCTCTCGGGCCCGCCGGGGCCGTCGCCGTTGACGACCCACGGCGCGGCGTAGGCGCCCATGGGGATCACGATCGGGCTCTGGGACGAATAGTAGGTGGTGTCGGGGTTCATGCCCTGCAGCACCGCCGCGGTGAGCACGAAGGGCTTCATCGACGAGCCCGGCTGACGCCTGGCCTGCCAGGCGAGGTTGAACTTCTGCTTCTTGTAGTCGAGGCCGCCAACCATGGTGCGGATGTAACCGTTGCGGGGGTCGATGGCGACCAGGGCCGCTGAAGGCTTGAAGCCGAAGTCCAGCGGCCCGGTCGTGCTCTTGATGACGTCGATGGCTTCGCGCTGCCACGTCATGTCGATGCTCGTGTACACCCTGAGGCCGCCCTCGAACACCATGCGGGAGCCGTATTTCTTGGTGAGCACGCGCGTGACGTAATCTGTGAAGTAGTCGGCCATGTCGTTGTTCAGCGACGGCGGATGCGGGTACACGCCGATCTTCTTCTGGCTTGTCCTGAGCGCCCTCTGCGGCGTGATGTAGCCTTGGTCGGCCATGAGCTGGAGCACCTTGTTGCGCTGCTCCCTGGCGAGCTTCGGGTCTGTGGTCGGCGAGTACTGGGTGGGGAACTTGGGCAACGCGGCCAGCAGGGCCGCCTGCTGCAGGTTGAGCCCCGCGGCGCGCACGTGGAAGTACGTGAGCGCCGCGGCCTCGACGCCGTAGGCGCCGGCGCCGTAGTACACGGTGTTGAGGTACTCGGCGAGGATCCTGTCTTTGGACCACTGGTCCTCGAGCTGCCAGGCGAGCACCGCCTCGCGGAGCTTGCGTGTGTAGGTGCGTTCGTTGCCGACGTAGGCGTTCTTCACGTACTGCTCGGTGATCGTCGAGCCGCCCTGGACGACGCCTCCGGCGCGGAGGTTCTCGACCATGGCGCGCGCCACGCCCTGGAAGTCGACGCCGTGGTGCGTGTAGTAGCGTTCGTCCTCCACGGCCACGGTGGCCTGCTTCATGACGTCCGGGATCTCGTTGCTGGGCACGAGCACGCGGTTCTCGGCGCCGTGCAACTCGGCGATCACCTCGCCGTGGCGGTCGTAGATCGTGGTGTTCGCGGCGTTGGGGCGCTTGCGCAGCTCCTCCAGCGTGGGCAGGTTGCGCGAGAGCGCGAAGATGGCGCCGGCGGCCATGCCGAGCACGACGATGACCAGCAGCAGGACGGCGACGGCGGTGATCTTCAGCCAGAGGAACCGGCGCTTCTTTTTGGCGGTGATCTTCTGCCGGCGCGCGCGGCCACGCCGCAGCGTGTCGTCGCCGCGAGTGCGGTATCGAGTGTAGTCAGCCATGGCTCACCATTCTACTCGCTGGAAGACGCGCGAGCCGCCGGCGGCGTTCACGCAGGGGCGCGGCTCAGGTCGTCGGGGTCGTCGCCGGCATCTTCGCCGCCGGCGTCGGCTGCCCTCTTCGGCTGCACCAGGCGGGCCAGCGGGATGGAGATCTCGTACAGAATCACCAGCGGGATGAACATGGCCAGCATCGAGAAGGCGTCCTGGCTGGGCGTGATCACCGCCGCGACGATCGCGCAGATGAGGATAGCGTAGCGGCGATGCTTGCGCAGGAACCTGTCGTCGATCACGCCCACCTTGGCGAGGAGCACGAGGACGACCGGCATCTCGAACACCGCCCCGAAGGCGAGCACGAAGAGCGCGACGAAGGTGAAGTAGTCGCTGGCCCGGTTCTGGATGTTGAAGTTGCCGCTGCCGAAGCCGAGCAGGAACTGCAGGCCCTTGGGCAGCACGATCAGGTAGCCGAAGACGACGCCGCCGAGAAAGAGGCCCGTGGTGGCGATGACCACGGGGTAGAAGTAGCGCTTCTCGGTGCTCGTGAACGCCGGCCCCACATAGGCCCACATCTGCCAGATGAGGAACGGCGCGGCGAGCATGACGCCGACCACCACCCAGATCTTGAGGCTGGTCATGAACGGCTCGGCGGGGCTGAAGGTGGTGAGCTTGTACGCCGCGGGATCCAGGTTCGGCACCTGCTTGAGGGGGTAGAGCAGCAGGTCGAACACGAGGCTGTTGAACACGGCCGCCACGATCACGCCCACGGCGAGGGCGACGATCGCCCACATGAGCCGCTTGCGCAGCTCGTCGAGGTGCTCGAACAGAGTGAACCGGTCGTCGACCTTGGCGGGCATCGCGGCTCAGGCGTCGTCGCGGCCGGCGGCCGCGGGTTGAGCCGCCACGGGCGACTCGGCCGCCGGCGACTCGGCCGCCGCGGGCTCGTCGATGGCCGGCTCGGCGGCCGCCTCCAGCGGCGTGGTGTCGCTGCCCGCGGCCGCCACGGGCACCGGCTTGTCGGCCGGCGGCCCGAGGACGGCCGCCCCCAACGCGGCGGCCTTGAGGTCGACGCTCATGGACGACTTGATGTCGCTGAGGCCGAGATCGACGCTCATCGACGACTTGAGATCCTTGACGCCCTCAGCGACCTCATCGAGGCCGAGCTCGGTGCGCGCTGTCTGCGTGGCCTTGCGAAACTCGCGCATGGCGTGGCCCAGGCTCTTGCCCGCCTGCGGCAGCCCCTTGGGGCCGAAGATCAGCAGCGCAAGGACGAGCACGATCACGATCTCCAGCGGACCGACGCTCACGGGGGGAGTCCTTTGGGCCGGGGGGTATCTAGCCGTTTCATCTTAGGGCGGCCCGCGACGGCGGTCAACGCGAGCCCGGGCGCGTGCCCGGATCCGTGCCCGAAGGCCGGCCAGACCGTCGCGCGGCGAGCAGAAATACCTGCACGCATTCGATGAGCCGGGGATACCCCGGGAGGTTCCCCGATGAGTCGCGCCGCGCGCGCCGCGATTGTTGCGCCGCGCGCGCGGCGTTTGGTATATTGCGCCCGGACGACTCGCCCCGGTCTCGGGTGGCCGGCGGGCGAGTCTCCATTTTCGCATGACGAGCACATACCTCACCAACTGGATCTATGTCTGGCTCTTCATCGCCGCCGGCGGTGCTCTCGTCGTGCTCATTCTTCTGCTCTCCAAGCTCATCAATCCGAGCCATCTCACGGCCGAGAAGCTGGCGCCCTACGAGTGCGGCATCCCGCCGGTGGGCAACCCGTGGGCGCCGTTCGCGGTGCGCTACTACGTGTTCGGGTTGCTCTTCCTGGTCTTCGACGTGGAGGCCGTGTTCCTGTTCCCCTGGACGCTCGTGTTCCGCACCCTGGGCACGGCCGGGTTCGTCGAGATGCTCCTCTTCATCGCCGTGCTGGGCTTCGGGCTGCTCTACGCCTGGCGCAAGGGCGCCCTGGAGTGGGCCTGATGCGCTACCCCAAGCTGGAGCACTTCCAGGAGCCCAACGTCATCACCACGACCGCCGACTTCATCTTCAGCTGGGCGCGCTCGCACTCTGTCTTCCCGTTCACCTACGGTCTTGCCTGCTGCGCCATCGAGATGCTGAGCTCCGGCTTCGCGCGCTTCGACGTGGCGCGCTACGGCATGGAGGTCTTTCGGCCCACGCCGCGCCAGTGCGACCTCATGATCGTCGCCGGCACCGTCAACGAGAAGATGGCGCCGGTGCTCAAGCGCCTCTACGACCAGATGTCGGAGCCCAAGTGGGTCATCGCCATGGGCGCCTGCGCCACCAGCGGCGGGCCCTTCTACGACGGCTACAACGTGGTCAACGGGGTCGACAAGATCGTGCCCGTCGACGTCTACATCCCGGGCTGCCCGCCGCGCCCCGAGGCGCTTTTCCAGGGGCTGCTGGAGCTGCAGGTCAAGATCCAGCAGCACAAGTTCGTCGCGGAGACCCCAAAGCCGGCCGTCGCGACCCCGGCGCCGGCCGCCGGCAAGGAGGTCTGACGGTGGGCCTCGAGATCGGCACCAACCCCATGGACATGAATGCCATCGCCGCCCGCCTGGTCGCGGACTTCGCCGCCGAGCTCACGGACGTGCGCGTGCAGGAGCCGGACACGGTCGTGGCGCGCTGCGAGCGCGCCGCGCTCAAGGACGTGGCGCGGCGCCTCAAGGCGCACCCCGAGATCGGCTACCAGACGCTCAACTTCGTCGCCGGTGTCGATCACGTCAGGCACCTCGAGAGCGTGTACCACGTGTACTCATGGAAGACCAACACGTACCTCGAGCTCCACGTCGAGGTGCCCAAGGCCAAGGCCGAGGTCGACACCGTCTGCGATGTGTGGCCGGCCGCCGACTGGCACGAGCGCGAGTCGTGGGACATGGTGGGCATCAGGTACCTCGGTCATCCCGACCTGCGCCGCATCCTGCTCAAAGACGATTTCGTCGGGCACCCTCTGCGCAAGGACTACGTCGACCTCGTGGAGAACCACCCGCATGCCTGACCAGTTCGCCACGGCCGCGCCCGACGAGGCCGTCAAGCTCGCCCTGCAGCGCATCGAAGAGTCGACGGCCCGCGGCGAAGGCTCCAACGTCGAGGGCCTGGCCTTCAACGAGGTGGTCGTCAACATGGGGCCGCAGCACCCCAGCACGCACGGCGTGCTGCGGCTCGTGGTCACCCTCGACGGGGAGCTCGTCAAGGACGTCATCCCCGTCATCGGCTACCTGCACCGCTGCAAAGAGAAGCTCGCCGAGAAGCGCACGTACTACCAGTACATCCCCATCGTCGACCGCACCGAGTACGTGGCCGGCATGAACTGCGAGTGGGGCTACGTCATGACCGTCGAGAAGCTCGCCGGCATCCGGCCGCCGCGGCGCGCGGAGTTCATCCGCGTCATCATGGCCGAGCTCAACCGCATCGCCAGCCACCAGGTCGCGGTCGGCACCTTCACCGCCGACCTGGCGCCGCTCGGCACGGCCATGGTCTTCTACATGTTCCGCGACCGCGAGTACATCCTCGACCTCCTCGAAGAGGTCAGCGGTGCGCGCATGATGTTCAATTACTTCCGCTTCGGCGGCCTGCGCTACGACCTGCCCGACGGCTGGGTCGAGAAATGCCGCGACCTCATGAAGCGCCTGCCCAAGCTCATCGACGAGTACGAGTCGCTGGTGCAGGACAACGCCATCTTCCTGCAGCGCTGCGTGGGCAAGGGCGTCATCACGCAGCAGGACGTCATCGACTACGGCATCACCGGTCCGTGCGCGCGCGCCTCGGGCGTCGCCCACGACCTGCGGCGCACGCGCCCGTACTCCGTGTACCCCGAGCTCGACTTCGAGGTCTGTCTGCAAAGCCACGGCGACGTCTTCGACCGTTATCAAGTGCGCATGGACGAGATGCGCGAGTCGGTCAAGATCGTCGAGCAGGCGCTCGACATGCTGCCCAAAGGCCCCGTGCAGCTCGGCTCTCTGCGCGCCCCCTACGTCATCACGCCGCCGCCCGGCGCGTGCTACACCGGCCAGGAGAACCCGCGCGGCGAGTACGGCACCTACATCGTCAGCGACGGGTCGCGGTACCCGTACAGGCTCAAGTTCCGCGACCCCTGCTTCTGCAACCTGCAGCTCTTCCCCAAGCTGCTGAGCGGCAACAGGATCGCCGACGCGGTGGCTATCTCGGGGAGCATCGATCTGGTGCTCGGAGGCATCGACCGCTAGGGTGGACATCTTCCTCGCCATCCTCCGCGCCGCCCTCTTCGTGGTCATCGCCTACTCGGTGGTGTTCGTGGGGGCGCTCGTCAACATCGTCTTCGAGCGCCGCGTCCTGGCCTTCATGCAGGATCGCCACGGCCCCAACCGCACCGGGCCGCACGGCGTGCTGCAGAGCGTCGCCGACGCCTTCAAGATGATGGGCAAGGAGGACTTTCGCCCGCTTCTCGCCGACCCCGTGCTCTTCACGCTGGCGCCGATCATGGTCATGTTCGGCGCCGTGGCCATCCAGCTGGTCATCCCGTACACCGGCGGCATGGCGGCCACCGAGCTCGACGTCGGGCTCGTCTTCATCGTCGCCATCACCGGCTTCACGACCATGGCCATCCTTCTCGGCGGCTGGTCGTCGCGCAACAAGTACTCGCTGGTCGGGGCGCTGCGCGCCGCCGCGCAGATGATCTCCTACGAGATCCCGATGATCCTTGGCCTGCTCGTCGTCGCCATGGTGGTGGGCTCCCTGCGCATCACCGACGTCGTCGCCGCCCAGGCCGACTACCAGTGGATCGCGTTCTACGCGCCCTTCACGTTTCTCATCTTCTACATCGCCTCCATCGCCGAGCTGAACCGCGGGCCCTTCGACCTGCCCGAGTCCGAGTCCGAGCTGGTCTCCGGGTACGGCACCGAGTACTCGGGGATGCGCTTCGGCATGTTCTTCCTCAACGAGTACGCCGGCCTGACCATCATGTCGATGGTCACCGTCACGCTCTTCTTCGGCGGCTGGCAGGGGCCGTTCGCCGACGCCGTCGTCTTCTGGGGCGTGTCGTGGATCGGCCTCATCTGGTTCCTGATCAAGACCTACATCCTTGTCTTCGCGCTGGTCTGGATCCGGCTGTCGCTGCCGCGTCTGCAGGTCGATCAGCTCATGGCGTTCGCCTGGAAGATCCTCATCCCGCTGGGCCTGCTCAACATCCTCGCCACGGCGGCCATCATGTTGTGGGTCCCGCAGTGGAAGTGGGGCATGGCCGTGTTCAGCTGGATCGCGCTGGTGGCGTTCGTGGGTCTGTTCGACCCCATCCTCAAATGGCGCCTGCGCCGGCAGCGCGACCGTCTCCCGGTGGTGAACGCCTGATGCTCGGCATGTTCAAGGCCATGCGCACCACCCTCAAGCACCTGCCGATGAAGCTGATCACCGTGCAGTACCCCGAGGAGCGCGAGCGCCTGCCCGAGCGCAGCCGCGGCCTCTTCCGCGTGGCCATCGACCCCTCCAGCGGCGAGCCGCGCTGCCGCGCCTGCACGCTCTGCGAGAGCAACTGCCCGGTACAGGTGATCCGCGTCAACTACACCAGCAAGTACCAGCTGCCCGTGCCCAACGCGGCGCGTATCGCCGAGGCGCGTATCGCCGCGCAGCCCGACGTCGACCTCCAGCCGCTGCAGCCGGTGCTCGACGACTACTACGCGCACGGCACCGGCCTCATCGCCATGCTGCAGAACGCGCAGGAGGCCTACGGCTACCTGCCGCGCCTCGCGCTTCAGGAGGTCGCGCTGCAGACCGGCGTGTCGCTGTCGCAGATCTACGGCGTCTCCAGCTTCTACAACCAGTTCCGCCTCTCGCCGGTGGGCGAGTACATCATCGACGTGTGCCACGGCACGGCCTGCCACGTGGCGGGGGCCGTGCAGATCACCGAGGCCCTGGAAGAAGAGCTCGGCGTCGCCGACGGCAAGACCACCACCGACATGAAGTTCACGCTTTCCTCGGTGGCCTGCATGGGGGCCTGCTCTCAGGCGCCGGTGATGCGCATCGGCGAGCAGACCTACGGCGGCCTCACCCCCGACAAGACGCGCAAGATCATCCGCGACTTCATGCACGAAGTCGGCGCCGAGAAAGGCTGAGCGCAGACACCATGGCTGACGAGATCACAGTGCAAGACGCCGAGGCCCGCAACGTGCGCGTCGCCGAGCGGCCGGACGGCGGCTACCGCGTCACCGTCTGCACCGGCACGGCCTGCGTGTTCGCGGGCTCCCTGGCCGTCCACGACGCCTTTGTCCAGGAGGTCCAGGCGGCCGGCCTCGGCGAGCGCGTGGAGGTCTCGATCATCGGTTGCCACGGCCTCTGCTCCATGAGCCCGGTGGTCGTGCTCAGCGACGACACCATGTACGGCCACCTGCGCCCCGACGACGTGAGCAGGGTCGTCGAGGAGCACCTCAAGGGCGGCGCGCCGGTCGAGAGGTTCCTCTACAAGGACGCCCAGACCGGTGAGCGCATCCGCGACTGGCACGAGATCGGCTTCTACAAGCAGCAGACGCGCATCGCCCTGCGCGACGTGGGCGTCATCGACCCCGAGAGCATCGAGGAGTACGAGGCGCGCGGCGGCTACGAAGCCGCGCGCCTGGCCCTCACCGAAAAGACGCCCGCGTGGATCATCGAACACGTCACCGACTCGGGCATCCGCGGCCGCGGCGGCGCCGGCTTCCCCACGGGCGTCAAGTGGAAGTTCGCCAGCCAGAGCCGGAGCGACGAGAAGTACATCATCTGCAACGCCGACGAGGGCGACCCCGGAGCGTTCATGGACTGCTCCATCCTCGAGGGCGACCCACACGCCGTCATCGAGGGCATGATCATCGGCAGCTACGCGATCGGCGCCCACGAGGGCTACGTGTACGTGCGCGCCGAGTATCCGCTGGCCGTCAAGCGCCTCACCAAGGCCGTCGCCGACGCCGAAGCGCGCGGCTACCTCGGCAAGGACGCGTTCGGCGCCGGCTGGGAGCTCAATGTGCACCTCAAGCTGGGCGCCGGCGCCTTCGTCTGCGGCGAGGAAACCGCGCTCATCGCCAGCATCGAGGGCAAGCGCGGCATGCCGCGCACGCGCCCGCCGTTTCCGGCGGTCTCCGGCCTCTGGGGCAAGCCCACCAACATCAACAACGTCGAGACCTTCGCCAACATCCCCTGGATCGTCATGCACGGCGCCGAGGCCTACGCGGCGCTGGGCGTCGAGCACTGCCGCGGCACCAAGGCGTTCAGCCTCGCCGGCAAGCTCGTCAACGGCGGGCTCGCGGAAGTGCCCATGGGCTCCACCCTGCGCCACGTCATCTTCGACGTCGGCGGCGGCATCAAGGACGGCAAGAAGTTCAAGGCGGTGCAGCTCGGGGGTCCCTCCGGAGGCTGCATTCCGGCGAGCCTTCTCGACACGCCGGTCGACTACGAGAGCCTCGCCGCGACCGGCGCCATCGTCGGCTCCGGCGGCATGGTCGTGGTCGACGAAGAGACCTGCATGGTCGACCTGGCGCGCTTCTTCCTCGACTTCACGCAGAAGGAGTCGTGCGGCAAGTGCGTGCCCTGCCGCCTCGGCACCAAGCGCATGCTCGAGACCCTCGACCGCATCATCGCCGGCGACGGCCGGCAGGGCGACATCGAACTGCTCGAGGAGCTCAGCCACTACATCATCGACGGCACGCTGTGCGCGCTCGGCGGCACGGCGCCCAACCCCGTGCTCACCACCATCAAGTACTTCCGCGAGGAGTATGAGGCGCACGTGAACGAGAAGCGCTGCCCGGCCGGCAAGTGCAAGGCGCTGATCACGTACTACATCGACGCCGAGGCCTGTACCGGCTGCATGCTCTGCGCCAAGAAGTGCCCCACGAGCTGCATCAGCGGCGAGAAGAAGCAGCTCCACGTGATCGACGTGGGCAACTGCATCAAGTGCGACACCTGCCGCCAGGTGTGCAAGTTCGACGCGGTCAAGGTGCACTCGGGCATCGAGCAGGCGGCGATGGTCGCCGGTCAGGGAGCCTGAGAGGACGATGGCCACCACCGTCGACGACATCACGCGCACCCAGGCGCGCCCCGACCAGGTGCTCCTGACCATCGACGGCCAGGAGGTCGCCTGCGAGCGCGGCGACACGGTCCTCGAGGCGGCGCAGCGCATCGGTATCCACATCCCGACGCTGTGCTACGAGCCGCGCCTGCCGGCGACCTCGGCCTGCCGCATGTGCATCGTCGAGGTCGAGGGCGCGCGCAAGATGCCGACCAGTTGCTCGACGGCGGTCGCCGACGGCATGGTGGTGCGCACCAACACCGACAAGGTGCGCGCCATGCGGCATCTGTACCTCGAGCTGCTGCTCAGCGACCACAACTCGTTCTGCACGCCGCCCTGCCGCGACGCCTGCCCGACGCACATCAAGATCCCGCAGTTCCTCGAGTACATCGCCCACAAGGACTACAAGAATGGCGTGCGCAAGCTCCGCGAGGACCTGCCCTTCCCGGCCGTATTGGGGCGCGTCTGCCCGCGGCCCTGCGAAGGCCCCTGTCGCCGGCAGCTCGTCGAGCACCCCATCACCATCTGTCAGCTCCACCGCTTCATGGCCGACCAGACCATCGACGAGGAGCAGACCGGCGAGCTGCTGCTGCCGGTCGAGCCGAAGGCCGACACCGGCAAGCGCATCGCCATCGTCGGCGGCGGGCCCGCCGGCCTCGCCGCCGCCTTCTACGCCCGGCTCGAGGGGCATTCCGTCAAGATCTTCGAGGCGCTGCCCAAGCCGGGCGGCATGCTGCGCTACGGCATCCCCAGCTACCGCCTGCCGCGCGACCTCCTCGACAAAGAGATCAACGTGCTGTGGCGCATGGGCGTCGAGATCCAGGTGAGCAGCCGCCTCGGCGTCGACTACCAGATGGAGGACCTCTTCGGCGAGGGCTACGACACGGTGTTCCTCGCCTTGGGCGCCTTCGACTCCAACGACATGGGCATCCCCGGCGAAGACGCCGAGGGCGTGGTCACCGCCGTCGACTTTCTCGGCGACCTCGAGCTCAACGGTGAGGTCCACGTCGGCAACAAGGTCACCGTCATCGGCGGCGGCTTCACCGCCATGGACGCCTGCCGCACCTCGGTGCGCAAGGGCGCCAAGGAAGTCACCTGCCTGTACCGCCGTTCGCGCAAGGAGATGCCCGCTCACCATACCGAGGTCGACGAGGCCGAGGAAGAGGGCGTTAAGCTGGAGCTGCTCTGCGCGCCGGTGCGCGTCGTCACCGACGCCGCCCACAAGGTCGCCGGCATCGAGATGCTGCGCATGGAGCTCGGCGAGCCCGACGCCTCCGGCCGCCGCCGCCCCGTGCCCATCGAAGGCAGCGAGTTCATCGTGGAGTGCGACCAGATCATCGCCGCCATCGGTCAGTACCCCAAGCTCGACGGCACCAGCGAGGAGCAGGGCGTCAAGCGCACCAAATGGCGCACCATCGCCGTCGACGACTGGACCTTCCAGACCGCCGACCCGCGCGTGTTCGCCGGCGGTGACGTCGTGCTCGGCGCGCAGACCGTGATCCAGGCGGTCGCCCAGGGCAAGAAGGCCGCCTGGAGCATGGACGCCTACCTGCGCGGCGCCGACATGGCCGCCCTCGGGCAGTCGCTGGCCGAGCTCAAGGCGCAGCCGTTCTTCAACGCGCTCACGTCCAAGACCGACCTCGATCCGCGGGTCGCGCGCATGGCCGAGGTTTCGCCGGTGTTCATCGATATGACCACCGACGTGACCCACCCGAGCCCGCCCGCCGAGATGCCCAAGCTGGAGCCCGCGGACCGGCGCACCAACTTCAAGCAGATCGAGCTGGGCTTCAGCGAAGAAGAGGCCGTGCGCGGCGCCGAGCTGTGCCTCGACTGCTACTGCCCGGCCAACGGCAAGTGCGATCTGCAGCGGTACGGCATCGAGTACGAGGTGTTCAAGAACCGCTTCCACGGCGGCGACGCCCACGACTACCCCGCCGATTTCCGCCACGATTTCATCATGCGCGAGCCCAACCGCTGCATCAACTGCGGCCGCTGCGTGCGCGTCTGCCGCATGGAGGTCGGCGCCAGCTGCTATGACAACATGGGTCGCGGCTACGACACCATCGTCTCGACCGCCGACAACCTGCCGCTGCAGCTGGTCGGTTGCGTCTCGTGCGGCAAGTGCGCCGAGACCTGCCCCACGGGCTCCATCGAAACCAACCCGCGGCTGCTGGGCAGCTACGACCTCGACGAGAGCCGCTGCATCTTCTGCGGCGAGTGCGTGGAGGTGTGCCCCTACGACGCCCTCGAGCAGAGCGACTTCTTCGAGCTCGCCGGCTTCAACCGCACGACCATGGCGCGCGAGTCGCTGTACGTGCGCGAGCCGCGCCGCGTCGATGCGCTGCGCGAGACCGTCGGCGATCTCGTGCCGCACGTCCGCGACGCGGTGCTCGGCCAGGGCTGGACGTGGGCGCCCATCAAGGACGATCCCATCGTGCTCGACGAGCCGGACGGTGGCGCCTGATGCCGGGCGGCGACTTCCATCCCTGGCTGTTCGTCATCCTCGCCGCCTGGATCCTCGTCTGCGGCCTCGGCGTCGTGGCCTTCAGGAAGATCATGTACTCCGCCGTTTCGATGGTCGCCTGCTTCCTCGGCGTGGCCTTCGCCTACGCGCTGCTCAACGCGCCCCTGGTGGCCATCGTGCAGATCCTCGTGTACGTGGGCGCCATCTCCATCGTCATCATCTTCGCGATCATGCTCACCGAGGTGCAGAGTGGCGCCTACGACCTGTTCTTCAACCGGCAGGTCGTGTTCGCGGCGCCGCTGGCCGTGGCCGCCGCCGCCGTGCTCACGGTGGTCCTCGTGACCTCCGATATCGGCGCCCTCGGCGACAAGGCGCTCAACCCCGGCGTCAAGGGCCTCTCGCTGCTGCTGTTCAACGGCTACGTCTTCCCGTTCGAGCTGATCTCGCTGGTGCTCGTGGCCGCCATGATCGGCGCCATCGTGCTGGCGCGCAAGGAAGAGGAGAAGCCGTGAGCGCCCTCTACTGGTGGCTCACGCTGGCCGTGCTGCTGTTCTGCATCGGCGCCTTCGGGGTGCTGGTGCGCCGCAACGTCATCGTCGTCGTGATGTGCCTCGAGCTCATGCTCAACGCCGTCAACATCGCGCTCGTGGCGATCTCCAACTTCCGCGGCGGGGCGCTCGGGGCCGGGGCGCTGTTCTCGCTGTTCATCATCACGCTCGCGGCCGCCGAGGTCACCGTGGGTCTCGCCATCGTGATCGCCAATTACCGCAACCGCCGCACCGTGCAGACCGACCAGTACGACGAGCTGAAGGGCTAGGAGCGCGCGTGGAGGGGACCCAGTACATGAAGATCGCCGTGGCGCTCATCGTGCTGCTGCCTCTGGCCGGCTTCATCATCACGCTGCTGCTCGGCAAGCGCTTCTTCCGCACGAAGGCGCACATCCTTCCGGTGGCGCTGGTCACGGTCACGGCCGTGCTCTCGGTCTACGCCTTCGAGTGGGTCGTTCGGCACCCGGACACGGCCTTCGTCTGGAACGCCTTCACCTGGGTGGCCGCGGGCCGGTTCACGGTCGAGTGGGGCTTCCTCGTCGACCCCCTCACCGGCGTCATGCTCCTGGTCGTCGGCGTTATCGGGATGCTCGTGCACTACTATTCCATCGGCTACATGAAGGACGACCCGGGCTACTACCGCTTCTTCGCTTACCTCAACCTCTTCATGTTCGCGATGTTCGTGCTCATCCTCGCGAACAGCTACCTGCTGCTCTTCCTCGGCTGGGAGGGGGTGGGGCTCTGCTCGTACCTGCTCATCTCCTTCTGGTTCCGCAAGAAGACCGCCAGCCAGGCGGGCAAGAAGGCGTTCCTCGTCAACCGCGTCGGCGACTTCGGCTTCACCCTGGGCATGTTCCTGATCTTCGTCACCACCGGCACGCTGCAGTTCACCGGCGTCTTCAGCGGCGCCGAGATGATCGGCTCGGGCACGCTGCTGTGGATCTGCCTGCTGCTCTTCACCGGCGCCGTGGGCAAGAGCGCGCAGT
>Ga0194043_1000034_pt1 | contig 55803 bp, 57 predicted proteins | sample JunL4415m_MetaG_FD_161274 | JGI IMG/M metagenome (GOLD analysis project Ga0194043, IMG submission 161274) | Anoxic zone freshwater microbial communities from boreal shield lake in IISD Experimental Lakes Area, Ontario, Canada - Jun2016-L442-15m | ecosystem: Environmental > Aquatic > Freshwater >...
GGGCGCCAACCCCGAAGGTGACCGCGGCATCACCGTGCCAGGAATCGATGATGGCGCCACAGTCAATCGACACCAGGTCGCCGTAGGCGAGCACCTCGCCGGCCGAGGGGATTCCATGCACCACACGATCGTTGACCGATGAGCAGATGCTCGCAGGATAGCCGTGGTAGCCGAGGAACGACGGGGTGCCACCGGCTGCCCGGATCACCGCCTCGGCGACGTCGTCGAGATCTTTGGTGGACACCCCGGGCGCCGCGGCCTGCTGAACCGCGCTGAGCGCGGCGGCCACCACTGAACCGGCCGCGGCCATGACGTCGAGTTCGCCGGCTGATCGGGCCGGAACGGTCTTGCGGCTGCGCAGCCCGGGCAGGGACACCATCGGGAACGTCAGCGACCAAGCAGGTGCAACGCCCGAGCGAAGACTTCGTCCAGGGCGCCGACGGCGTCGACCGTCTTGAGCTCATGGTGGTAGTAGTCCAGCAGTGGGGCGGTCTCGTCGCGGTAGACCTTCATCCGGTTGCGGATCACGTCTTCGGTGTCGTCGGCGCGGCCACGGCCCTGGAGACGGTTCACGAGTTCATCCTCGGGCACCCGCAACTCCAGTACCGCGTCCAGAGAGAGGCCACGGCGTTCCAACATGTCATGCAGGGCCACGGCCTGCTCGACGGAGCGGGGAAAGCCGTCGAGGATGAAGCCGGCGGCCACATCCGTATCGTTGAGCCGATCGTCGACAAGAGCATTGGTGAGGCTCGCGGGCACCAGATCGCCGGCGTCCAGATACTGCTTGGCTTCCAGGCCCAACTTGGTACCGGTACTGATGTTGTGCCGGAACAGGTCTCCGGTGGAGATCTGCGGCACGCCGAGACTCTCGGCCAGCTTGGTCGCCTGGGTGCCTTTACCCGCACCCGGCGGACCAAGTAGAACGATTCTCACTTGAGGAACCCTTCATAGTTACGTTGCATCAGCTGGCTCTCGATCTGCTTCACCGTGTCCAGGCCGACGCCGATCATGATCAGCACCGCGGTGCCACCGAATGGCAGGTTTTGCACGCTACCGCTATTGCCGATCTGTAGGAACAGGTTCGGCAACACCGCGATCACGCCAAGGTAGATCGAGCCGGGAAGGGTGATTCGGTTCAGCACGTAGCTCAGATAATCGGCGGTGGGCTTGCCGGGACGGATACCCGGGATGAAGCCGCCGAACTTCTTCATCTCGTCAGCACGCTCCTCGGGGTTGAACGTCACCGAGACATAGAAGTAGGTGAAGAAGATGATCAGGCCGAAGTAGACCGCGACGTAGGTCGGGTCGGCCGGATTGGTGAGATGATCGGCGACGAAGCGGTCCCACCAGCCGTTGCCCGGGCCGCCCTTCCCGCTCTGGATCAGCTGGGTGATCAGGTGTGGGATGTAGATCAGCGACGAGGCGAAGATGACCGGGATGACGCCGGCCTGGTTGACCTTCAACGGCAGATAGGTCGAGGTGCCGCCGTACATCTTCCGGCCGACCATGCGCTTGGCGTACTGCACCGGTATGCGGCGCTGGCCCTGCTCGACGAACACCACGCCGATGATGATGAGTAGCGTCGCCACACACACCGCGGTGAATACCGCGCCGCCGCGGCTGTCCAGAATGGACTTGCCCTCCGCCGGGATTCGCGCGGCGATACCGGCGAAGATGAGCAGCGACATACCGTTGCCGACGCCGCGTTCGGTGACCAGTTCGCCCATCCACATCACCAGGGTCGCGCCGGCGGTCAGTACCAGCACGATGACGATGAGCGGGAAGATGCCCTTGTCTTCGATGATGTCCAGCGAACAGCCCTGCAGGAGGCCGCCATTGGCGGCCAGCGCAACGATGCTGGTGGCCTGCAGGATGGCCAGCGCTACCGCAAGATAACGCGTGTACTGCGTCATCTTCGCCTGGCCGGACTGACCCTCCTTGCGCAACTCCTCGAAGCGCGGAATGACCACCGTGAGCAACTGCACGATGATGCTGGCGGTGATGTAGGGCATCACGCCCACGGCGAACACCGACAGCTGCAAGAGCGCACCACCGGAGAACAGGTTGATCAGCGAGTAGATCTGCGATCCGGCCCCGCCGCTGACCTGTTCGATGCACTGGTGAACGTTCTTGTAATTGACGCCAGGCGACGGCATCGAGGCACCGGCCCGGTAGAGAATGACGATGCCGAGGGTGAAGAGGATCTTCCGCCTCAGGTCAGCCGTCCGGAGCGACGAGATGAAAGCCGAAAGCACTGTTCCTCCTGAGCAGCCGGACCCTCGTCGCGACGTGCCGATGCGGCTGGCCGGGCCAGCGTTCGGATAAACCTTCTGCAGCGGCGATCTCCACCGGATTACCCCGGTGATGACGCGCGTCTGAACAGTCTACGAGACTAACAGTTCGCCCAGGCTGGCCGGGAATCTGTTCGGGCTCTGGACCCAAGGCTTCCGCCGGGTGCTTATATTAGCTAAGTAAGGGCGGGCCGCGTCCCGCGATGCGAAAGGCTCCGATGGCACGCACTGATGACGACACCTGGGACCTTGCGTCCAGCGTGGGAGTCACCGCAACCCTGGTGGCGGCCGCCCGCGCGCTGGCGAGCCGTGCGGACGATCCGCTGTTCGTCGACCCGTTCGCCGCCGAGTTGGTGCGGGCGGTTGGTGTCGGGGCTTTGACCGCGGCACTTGAGGATGGCTCCGATCTCGCCAACCAGGAGGCAACCCGGACGATGATCGAGGTGATCGCGGTTCGCACCAGGTTCTTCGACGATTTCTTCATCGAGGCCGGCCGGGAATCCGCTATCCGCCAGGCCGTCATTCTGGCCTCCGGGCTCGATGCACGTGCCTACCGACTGCCGTGGCCGGCCGGAATGACGATCTATGAGATCGATCAGCCGGACGTCATCGACTTCAAGTCGCGAGTGCTGGCAGATCTCGGCGTCGCCCCCACCGCCGAGCGACGGTCCGTCGGGGTGGATCTCCGCGATGACTGGCCCGCGGCGCTGCGTGCCCACGGTTTCGACACAGCCGCACCGACCGCGTGGATCGCGGAGGGCCTGCTGATCTACTTGCCGCCGGATGCCCAGGACCGGTTATTCGACAACATCACCACGCTGTCCGCCCCGGGCAGTCGGATCGCCACCGAGTACCACCCCGACGGCGGATCCGGCATCGCCGAACGGACGTCATCTATGCGAGCCCAGTGGGCCGGCCAGGGATTGGACCTGAACCTCGGCGACCTGTTCTATGGCGGCGAGCGCGAGCCGGTCGTGAACTGCTTGACTCGACTGGGCTGGCAGGTGGGCACCCGCACTCGCCCCGAGATGTTCGCCGAATTCGGCCGGCACTATCCCGACGATCCGGCAAGCGCACCGCTGCGTACATCATTGTCCGTCACCGCAATCCGGAAGTAGCGCTGAAATGTCATCACCCAAGATGTCGTCACCCACGATGCCGCCACCCAAGATGCCGCCACCCGAGTCGAGCCGCCGGGACGGCGACTCGTGGGACCTCGCGTCCGGTGTCGGCGCCACTGCTACGGCAGTCGCGGCTTCCCGCGCCGTTGCCCACCGCGCCGACCTGATCAAAGACCCGTGGGCTGAGCCGTTGGTCACCGCGGTCGGCATCGAGCACTTTTCGGCGATCCTGGCCGGCAGCGCCCCCGGTGATGGCTCCGATGTGGAACGGATGGCCAACGGGATGGCGGTGCGGACGCGCTATTTCGATGATTTCCTCTCCGATGCCACCTCGACGGGCATCCGGCAGGTGGTCATCCTGGCATCCGGTCTCGACACCCGCGCCTACCGGCTGCAGTGGCCGGCCGACACGGTCGTGTTCGACGTCGACCAGCCAGGCGTGATCGACTTCAAGGTTGCGACGCTGAACGGCCTTGGCGCAAAACCGACAGCCCAAGTGCGCAATGTCGGCGTCGACCTGCGCGATGACTGGCCGGCTGCGTTGCGCACCAACGGTTTCGACGCCGGCAAGCCGACGGCCTGGATCGCCGAGGGCTTGCTGATCTATCTGCCTCCGGACGCCCAGGACCGACTGTTCGATCACGTCACCGGCCTCAGTCATCCCGCCAGCCGACTGGCGACCGAGTACATGCCCACCATGGACGCGTTCACCGGGGCGTCCGGCGACGATGAGGAGCCGGGCGAGGACCGCTGGCGGCGACTCGGCTTCCAGGATGACCTGGCCGGTTTGGTGTACGTCGGCGAGCGCAGCCACGTCATCGACTACCTCGAGGGGCTCGGCTGGGAGGTGCACGGCAGTGTGGTGCAGGACCTGTTCGCCGCCAACGGTTTAGCGCAACCCGATGATGAGATGACTGCGAAGTTCGCAGGTTTCCAGTACATCGCCGCGACGCTGGTCTGAGGTCGGCCATGGCACGCAGTGATCGCGACAGCTGGGATCTCGCATCGAGTGTCGGGATTACGGCAACCATGGTGGCCGCAGGCCGAGCGATGGCCACCAAAGACCCCCGTCACCTGATCGACGACCAGTTCGCCGCACCTCTTGTACGCGCGGTCGGTATCGACTTCTTCGTGTCGATGATCGACGGCACCCTCGACAGTTCGAAGTTCGACGACATCGCACCGGATCGAGTGGCAGCCATGATCGCCGGAATGGCCATGCGTACCAGGTTCTTTGACGATTACTTCGTTTCCGCGTGCGAAAACGGTGGCATACCTCAGGCGGTGATCCTGGCCTCGGGCCTGGACTCCCGCGCCTACCGGTTGCCGTGGCCAGCAGGCACAGTGGTGTACGAGATCGACCAACCCGCGGTCATCGACTTCAAGACCGGCGTACTCGCGCGCCTTGGCGCGCAGCCGACGGCGCGACACCGGACCGTCGGCATCGACCTGCGCGACGACTGGCCAACCGCGTTGACGGCGGCCGGTTTCGATCCAGCGATCCCGACCGCATGGCTGGCAGAGGGGCTGCTGATCTATCTCCCGGCGGACGCCCAGGATCGGTTGTTCGACACGATCACCGACCTGAGCTCCCCGGGCAGCGCGGTGGCGACCGAATACGCCCCGGGCATCATCGATTTCGATGATGCGAAGGCCCGTGAGATGGCAGCGAACATGCGCGAACGCGGCCTGGATATCAACATGCCCGACCTGGTCTACCCGGGACCGAGAAGCAACGCCATGGACTATCTGAGCGCAAAGGGTTGGCTCGTCACGGGTGTGCCCCGCGACGAATTGTTCCGCCGCAATGATCTGACGCCGCCCGACCGCGGCGACCACGATGCACTCGGCGAAATCGTCTACGTCAGCGCCACTCGCTGACACCTCAGAACCGCCAGCGCCACTCGCTGACGCCTCAGAACCGCCAGTCCCCCAGCCACATCGCCCTGGCACCGGTCAGGCCGCGCTCGCCGGTGGCGATCGCGCCCTGCAGCATTGCACCCACAAGGCCGGTTGCGGCATCCGACAGTGACGCGGCGGCGGGCTGCGATGAGGACTTCGGCCGCAGGAAATCCTTGACTGACGAACCCGGGTAACCGACCAGATTCACCGTCGCGTCGGCATCAAGGCCGGCCAGCACCTTCGCGCGACGCACCGCGTCGCGCAGACCGCCGAGTTCGTCGACCAGACCGCGTTCGATCGCATCGGCCCCGGTCCACACCCGGCCGCGGGCCACCGCATCCACCGCCTCGACCGACATCCCGCGGGCCTCGGCGACCCGGCTGACGAAATCGTCGTAGAACAGATCCGTCTCGGCTACGACCAGTTCATGCTGGGTGTCGGTGAAAGGCGAATTGACCGACCAGGCATCGGCATTGGCGTTTGTTCGCACCGCATCCGATCCGACACCGAGGCGGTGCTTGAATTCCCGGGCAACCAACTTGCCGGTCAGCACTCCGATCGAACCGGTGATGGTCGCGGGGTTGGCGACGATCACGTCGGCGGCCATGGCTATGTAGTAGCCACCCGATGCTGCTACCGCGCCCATCGAGGCGACCACCGGCTTGCCGGCGGCCCGGATTCGCCCGACCTCCCGCCATATCGTCTCCGAGGCGCTCACTGAGCCCCCGGGGCTATCCACCCGCAGCACAACAGCTTTCACGTCGTCGTCAGCGCCGACCTCCCGCAATGCGGCCGCGATGGTGTCACCACCGGCACTCGACCGTCCAAAAGGTGACAGCCCCGGCCCGCCCCGACCGCTGACGATCGGCCCGGCCACCGTCACCACCGCGACGACGGGTTCCTTTGCGCGGCCCGGGAGCGAAGGTCCGTGTTCGCGGGTCTGGGCGTAGCGGGACAGGAAAAGCCGCGGCGGCGCATCGTCGGAGTCGGGATCGGCGCCGCTATCCGGGACACCGGCGAGTTCGGCGATCCGCCGATAGGCCTCGTCCCGGAAACCGATTCTGTCGATCAGACCGCCGGCGAGGGCGTCGTCGCGCAGCAGTGGGGCGCGGTCAGCGAGCGAGTCCAGCACGGACACATCGAGGCGACGGGACTCGGCGATACCCTGCCACACCTGAGCGTGCAGGCTTTCGATCAGCCGGCTGTCAGCTTCCCGGTGCGCGTCGGTGTAGCCGCTCTCGGTGAAGATGTTCACCGCGGACTTGTATTCCCCGCGCGCCACGAACTGCGCCTCGATACCGACCTTGTCCAGAGCGTCGCGCAGGAACAGTGCGTTGGTGGCGAAACCGATCAGCCCGACGGTGCCGGACGGTTGCATCCACACCTCACCGAACGCCGACGCGAGATAGTAGGACAGGGTGCCCGGGTAGGTCTCGGCCCAGGCCACTGACGGCTTTGCAGCGGTGAATGCGGCTACGGCTGCACGTAATTCCTGAACTGCTCCGGCCGGGGCGGCCGAAAGCTGGACGCGAGCAATGAGTCCCACGATGCGCGGATCCTTGGTGGCGCGGTGAATCGCAGCGACGGCTTGGCGCAAGAGTAGGGGCCGTCCGCCGCCGGCGATGAATGCCAACGGGTCGAATCCGGCCGTTTCCGGCGGCAGGTCTCCAAGATCAAGTTCGAGGATGCACCCGCTCGGCACACCATGGTGACGCGCGGTGTCGATCCGGCGACCGACATCGCGCAGGTCGCCACCGAACCCGGGCAGAAAAGCACGCATGGCTACGAGCCTACGCTCGCAATGTGCTAGGCCACCTCGGTGGCGGATCCGCCTGCGGCGGTGATTTTCTCGCGAGCGCTGTCGCTGAATTTGTGCGCGGTCACGTTGACTTTCACGCTGATATTTCCATCGCCGAGCACCTTCACCAAGGTGTTCTTGCGAACGGCGCCCTTCTCGACGAGATCGGCCACGGTCACCTCGCCGCCTTTAGGGAACAGCCGACTGATATCGCCAACGTTGACCACCTCGTAGGCGGTGCGGAACCGGTTCTTGAAGCCCTTGAGCTTGGGCAGTCGCATGTGGATGGGCATCTGCCCACCCTCGAAGCCGACTGCCACCTGATTGCGGGCCTTGGTGCCCTTGGTGCCACGGCCGGCGGTCTTACCCTTGGACCCCTCGCCGCGACCAACGCGGGTCTTGCGGGTCTTCGCCCCCGGTGCAGGCCGAAGATCATGAAGCTTGATGGTCACGAAACTTCCCCTTTGCTCTTCGCGCAAGCGCTCATCGGACTTCCTCAACTTCGATGAGGTGGTGCACGGTCTTGATCAACCCGCGGGTCTGCGGGTTGTCCTCGCGGACCACGGACTGGCGAATCTTCTTCAGACCGAGGGTCCGCAGGCTCTCACGCTGCTTCCAGCGCGCACCGACGGTGCCTCGCACCTGAGTGATTTTCAGCTGTGTTGATTCCTTTTGGGCCATATTGCTATGCGCTTCCTTCGTGTACCGCTGCGGCGACCGCATGGCGTGCCGCTGCATCACTTTCGCGACGAGCACGCAGCATGCCGGCCGGAGCGACGTCTTCGATCGGCAGACCGCGACGAGCAGCCACCTCCTCGGGACGCTGCAGCATCTTCAACGCGGTCACCGTGGCATGGACCACGTTGATCGCGTTGTCGCTGCCGAGCGACTTCGCCAGCACATCGTGCACGCCGGCGCATTCCAGCACCGCACGCACCGCACCGCCGGCGATGACACCGGTACCGGGGCTCGCCGGACGCAACATGACAACGCCCGCGGCAGCCTCACCCTGAACCGGATGGACGATGGTGCCGCCGATCAGCGGGACCCTGAAGAAGCTCTTGCGGGCTTCCTCCACACCCTTGGCGATCGCGGCCGGGACCTCTTTGGCCTTGCCGTAGCCCACGCCGACCATGCCGTTGCCGTCACCAACGATGACCAGCGCGGTGAAGCTGAACCGGCGGCCACCCTTGACCACCTTGGAGACGCGATTGATGGTGACGACGCGCTCGAGGTAGTTGCTCTTCTCGCCGCCGTCTCGACCACCGCGGCCACCGCGGTCACCGCCGCGGTCATCGCGTCGGCCACGATCGCCGCCACGCCCACCGCGCTGCTCGTCTGTCCGGGTGCCCGCAGAGGGGGCGCCGGTGTTCGGTGCCGACTCGGGGGCCGACTCGGGAGTCTGGTCCGCCATTATGCGGTCCTTCCGTTGGTGTGCACGCTCATCAGAACTTCAGTCCGTTCTCGCGGGCGGCGTCGGCCAGGGCGGCGATCCGTCCGCCGTAGGTGTTGCCGCCGCGGTCGAACACCACGGCCTGGACGCCCGCTGCCTTGGCGCGCTCGGCGATCAACTGGCCGACCCGCACGCTGTGGGCCTTCTTGTCGCCGGAGACGGCCCGAACATCGGCCTCAATGGACGACGCGGCGGCGATGGTGGTGCCGTTCGCGTCGTTGACCAGTTGCACATGGATGTGCCGCGACGAGCGGTTGACCACGAGACGGGGCCGCTCGGCGGTGCCGACGACCTTCTTGCGCAGCCGATTATGCCGACGCAGCCGGGCAACCCGGCGGGCCGCCGAGGGGGTGGTACCGATCGGCTTGCGCTCGATCTGCGCTGTCTGTGTTTCAGCCATGACTACTTACCTGTCTTTCCGACCTTGCGACGGATCTGCTCACCCTCGTAGCGCACGCCCTTGCCCTTGTACGGGTCCGGGCGGCGCAGGCGGCGGATATTCGACGAGATCTGGCCGACCTGCTGCTTGTCGATTCCGGATACCGAGAACTTGGTGGGGCTTTCCACCGCGAAGGAGATGCCCTCGGGCGCCTCGATGATCACGGGGTGGCTGTAGCCGAGGGCGAACTCGAGGTTGCTTCCCTTCTGCTGCACGCGGTAGCCGACGCCGAAGATCTCCATCTTGATGGTGTAACCCTCGGTGACCCCGGTGATGAGGTTGGCGACCAGGGTCCGCGACAGCCCGTGCAGCGAACGGCTGCGCCGCTCATCGTCGGGCCGGCTGATCAGGATCGTTCCGTCATCGCTGCGAGCCACGGTGATCGGCTCGGCGACTGACAGGCCAAGGGAACCCTTGGGCCCCTTGACCGAGACGCTCTGCCCATCGATCACGACATCCACTCCGGCCGGAACCAGAACAGGTTGCTTTCCAATACGCGACATAGCCCTACTCCTCCTATCCCGCTACCACACGTACGCGAGGACTTCGCCGCCGACGCCCTCGCGGGCAGCCTGGCGGTCGGTCCTTAGACCGGCGGACGTGGAGATGATCGCCACACCGAGGCCGCCGAGTACCCGCGGCAGACCGGTGGACTTGGCGTAGACCCGCAGTCCGGGCTTGGAAACCCGGCGCAAACCGGCAAGGCTGCGCTCCCGGTTGGGGCCGTACTTGAGCTTGACCACCAGTGCCTTGCCGACCCGAGCATCCTCGGTGTGGAAATCACTGATGTAGCCCTCCCGCTTGAGGATCTCGGCGATATTCGCCTTGATCTTCGAGTGCGGCAGGGTCACTTCGTCGTGGAACGCCGAGTTGGCGTTGCGCAGACGTGTTAGGAAGTCTGCGATCGGGTCAGTCATTGTCATGGTTGCACCTACCTTCTACCAGCTGGACTTCTGCACACCGGGCAGCTCACCCGCGTGCGCCATCTCGCGCAGACAGATACGGCACAACCCGAACTTGCGGTACACCGCATGCGGCCGGCCGCACTTGTTGCAGCGGGTGTAGCCCCGCACAGCGAACTTCGGCTTCTTATTGGCCTTGTTGACCAATGCCTTCTTTGCCATCTGCTCAGTTCTCCTTGAACGGGAAGCCAAGGGCACGCAACAGCGCTCGCCCTTCATCGTCGTTGGTCGCCGAGGTGACGACGGTGATGTCCATACCGCGCGGCCGGTCGATGCTGTCCACGTCGATCTCGTGGAACACCGACTGCTCGGCCAGGCCGAAGGTGTAGTTGCCGTGGCCGTCGAACTGCTTGGGACTCAGGCCACGGAAGTCGCGGATACGCGGCAGGCCGATAGAGACCAACCGATCCAGGAACTCCCACATCCGGTCACCGCGCAGGGTCACCCGCGCGCCGATCGGCATACCTTCGCGCAGCTTGAACTGCGCGATCGACTTGGTGGCCTTACGGATCTCCGGCTTCTGACCGGTGATCAAGGCGAGGTCGTTAACAGCGCCGTTGATTAGCTTGGCGTCGCGGGCGGCGTCACCGACGCCCATGTTGACGACCACCTTCACTACGCCCGGGATCTGCATCACGTTGGCGTAGTTGAACTCGGTGTGCAGCGCGTCGCGGATCTCGCTGCGGTAGCGCGCCTTCAGGCGCGGCTGGACCTTTACCTGCTCTGCGGTTGTCATGCCTTGATGTCCTTGCCATTGCGCTTGGAGATTCGGACCCGCTTGCCGGATTCGGCGTCCTCGCGGTAACCGATGCGGGTCGCCTTGCCATCGGAGTCGACCACCATCACGTTGGAAACGTGAATCGGCGCTTCCTGGGTGACGATGCCGCCCGAGGACGCACCGCGTTCGTTCGCCGAATCGGCGGTGTGCTTCTTGATCCGGTTGACGCCCTCGACCAGAATTTTCTGGCGGTCCGGGAAGGACTGGATGACCTTGCCTTTGGCGCCCTTGTCCTTGCCGGAGATCACCAGAACGGTGTCGCCTTTATGGACCTTCATCTACAGCACCTCCGGAGCCAGCGAGACGATCTTCATGAACTTCTTCTCACGCAGCTCGCGGCCGACCGGGCCGAAGATGCGGGTGCCGCGGGGTTCGTTGTCGGCCTTGATGATCACGGCCGCGTTCTCGTCGAATTTGATGTAGCTGCCGTCCGCGCGGCGACGCTCCTTGACGGTGCGTACCACCACGGCCTTGACCACGTCACCGCGCTTGACGTTGCCGCCGGGGATGGCGTCCTTCACGGTCGCCACGATGACGTCGCCGATGCCCGCGTAGCGCCGAGACGAACCACCGAGCACCCGGATACACAGAATCTCCTTGGCGCCGGTGTTGTCGGCGACCTTGAGCCGCGATTCCTGTTGAATCACCAGATCTCCCTTGCGTAATGCACGGCAAAATCTTTTCGGACAGGCCGAAACAACCTCACGTGCGCGATCTTCGTCACTTCAGGGGCACGCAGGGCTGACGAGAATCCTTGTTGGGGAATCCAAGCCGGCCGAGGTCTGCCCGAGGCAACCCCCCAATACTAGGCGACGGTCACCGTCGGGCCAAATCCGTGCCATTCGCGAGCAAACCCCACCCGCGAGGGTGCCGTCAGCGCAGGTCCGCAACGCAGCGGAAGCCGATATGGGTGGTGGAGGAGTCCTGGGACTGCGGGGACCGCGCGGCCGGGCGGTAGCGCAGGCAGTACTCCGGCGCGCACAGGTGCGAACCGCCCTTGAGGCTCTGGATCACGCTCGGGTCGGGGTCGGCCGGGGGCGGGCAGCACGAGTTGACCTGCCGGTCGAGCGCGTGGCCGCGCGCCGAGTACGTCGACGTCGTCCACTCCCACACGTTGCCGATCATGTCGAGCAATCCAAACCCGTTCGGCGGAAACGTCCCGATCGGCGACGTGCCCACCCAGCGCGTGTCACCAGCACCCTGTGCACCGTCGTTGCGGTACGGGAACCGGCCCTGCCAGGTGTTGGCCATCAGGTTGCCGGCAACCGTGGGCTCATCTCCCCACGCGTAGGTGGTGGTGGCGCCGGCGGCAGCGGCGTACTCCCACTGCGCCTCGGTGGGCAGCCGCCGGTTCGCCCAGGCCGCGTACGCCGCGGCATCGGTATACGCGACCTGCACCACCGGATGATCCTCCCGGTCGGCGATATCGCTGCCGGCACCGTACGGCGCACGCCAGTGCGCGCCGGGTGCCCAGTCCCACCATTGCCGCCAGTCGGAAAGGTTCACCGGCCCGGTGGTGGGCCGGAACACCAGCGCTCCGGGCAGCAGATCCTCTTGCGCCACACCGGGATACAACGCTGGATCCATCGGCCGCTCCGCGACGGTGACGTAACCGGTGGCGTCGACGAATTCCGCGAACTGCGCGTTGGTCACCGGGTGGCGTTCGATGGCGAAGGGCGCGACCGTTGCGGTGTGGATCGGCGCTTCCTCGGGGTAGAAGCTCGTCGAACCCATTCGGAATTCACCACCGGGTAACTCGACGAGTTCAGTCAGCACGAGCGCAAGCCTATTCCCGGCTTAATCCCCGCTCACCCCCGCGTTGAGTGAGGAACCACGCACACCGCTTCTCGACGATCTTCTGCGGGCTTCCTCACTCAACGCGTGGGTTCTCAGTCCCTGGCGAACGCCGCGGCGAACTGCCGCTCAGCATCCACATACGGCGAGCCGGAGACGTCGACCTCCACGCGTGCGATGGTTCCGCCGGTGAACTCAAACGGCGCCTGATAGGACGCCGAGACCGGCTGGCCCAGGTTGCGGCCCACGCTGACGCCGCCGCCGGCCAGCCCGAAGATGAAGGGGTGGGCCTTCACACCCGACAGCGTGGCTACTGCGTCGCCATCGATGTACAGCGTCGCATCGCCCTGCGGGATGAAACTGCCCTCCACGGTGCCGGTTCGGGCGTAGCCGACGCCAAGGATGTGCTTTCCCAACGGCACTGGATCAGGCGAGGACACCTTCTGCTCCAGTTCGCCGAAGAAGTTGTAGACGAAGTGCAGGCGTCCGTCGGCGACGAACAGCGTGTAGCCACCGTGCCCGGCGCCCTGCTTGAGCAGCACGCCGTGAACATCGGCGCTGTCCACCGTCACCTCGGCCAGGACCGAGAACGAGCGGCCCGCGATGTTCACGCATGCTCCCAGCGGTACCGGCGCGGTATGCGGGTAATAGATGTAGCTGGAGCGATCACCGGCCAGTGAAGGTCGCTGCCGGCCGAGGACCTCCATGATGTTGAAATCAGCCAGCGGTAGGCCGTTGTACTTGTCGGCCTCGGCGAACCAGAGCTTCTTCATTTCCTCAAGCTTCTCGGGATGCTCGGCCGCCAGGTCATGGCATTGGCTGCGGTCGGCCTCGATATGGAAGAGCTCCCAGCGGTCTTTATCGAAATGCCCCCACCCCGACGGGGTTGCAGCGTGCACGGTGTTGGCGAACCAACCGCTGTGCCAGATGCCCCGCGTCCCGAGCATGGTGTAGAACTGGGTGTCCTTACCCGTCTTCGCTTTCGGATTGTCCAGTGCCGCTTTGAAACTCACTCCCTCGAGTGGTTTCTGCGGGACCGCGTTCACCGTCGCCGGCGGTGTGATGCCCAGCAGGTCGTACACGGTCGGAGTGATATCGGCGACGTTGACGTAGTTGTCCCGGAATTCGCCGTGCGCGCGAATTCCCCTGGGCCAGGAAATGATCGCGGTGTCGGCGATTCCGCCCTCGTGGGAGGCGTAGCGCTTGTAGAGCTTGTAAGGCGTATTGAATGCCATCGCCCAGCCGATCGGGTAATGGTTATAGGTCTGCGGACCGCCGAGCTCGTCGTAGAGCCGCATGCTGTCCTCGACCGTGTCAATGAGACCGTTGAAGAACTTGACTTCGTTGACCGAACCGTTGGGTCCGCCCTCACCGCTTGCTCCATTGTCGGAGATCACCACGATGATGGTGTTGTCCAACTGCCCGGAGGACTCCAGATAGTCGAGCACCCGGCCGATCTGGTCATCGGTGTAGGACAGGAAGCCGGCGAACACCTCGGCCATGCGGGCGAAGAGGCGCTTCTCCTCGTCGTTCAGCGAGTCCCAGGGTCGCACGGTGTCCTGGGCCGGCCACGGTTCGCCGTTGGGGCCCTTGACGTCGGTGTAGGGGTTGACCGCAGACAGTTCGGTGTCGGCCGGCACGACGCCGAGCTTCTTCTGATTTGCCAGCACGATCTCGCGATAGCGCTCGTAGCCCATGTCGAAGCGGCCCGCGTACCTATCCGCCCACTCCTTGAACACGTGGTGCGGCGCATGCCCGGCGCCGGGACAGAGATAGGAGAACCACGGCTTGTCCGGTGCGATCACCTTGGCGTCCTGAATGAACTCGATCGCCTTGTCGGCCAGATCCTTCGACAGGTGGTAACCCTGCTCCGGGGTGGCGGGCGCCTCGATGGGGTGGTTGTCGTAGACCAACTCCGGGTACCACTGGTCGGTCTCGCCGCCCAGGAATCCGTAGAACCGTTCGAAACCCCGCGACAGCGGCCAGTGCCGCTTGGTGGCGGCCAGGCTGGACTCCTCCAGTGGCGTCAGGTGCCACTTGCCGAGGCAGTAGGTGTTGTATCCACGCTCGGCCAGCACTTCGGAGATCAGCGCGGTGTCGTCGGGGATGCGGCCGTTGATGCCGGGGAAACCCTCAGTGAACTCCTCCACGACGGCCATGCCCACGGATGTGGCGTTGCGCCCGGTGAGCAGGGAGGCCCGGGTCGGCGAGCACAACGCGGTGGTGTGGAACTGGGTCAACCGCACGCCTCGCTCGGCGATGCGGGTCATGGCTGGCATCTCGACCAGGCCGCCGAAGCAGTCCCAGGTGGCGATGCCCACGTCGTCCCAGACCACATAGAGCACGTTGGGTGCGTCGGCTGGTGCGGTCGGCGCGGCGTACGGGCCCCAGTCCGGTTCAGAGTCACGGATGTCGAGGGCGATCTTGCCGGTGAACTCAGCTGCCATGCCGGTGGACATTACCCGCCAGCGGTAACACAAAAAAATGCCCACCGCGACCGGTGGGCATTTTCGTGCAGCTGTTGCTACTTGGCCTTCTCGAGAATCTCCACGAGGCGCCAGCGCTTGGTGGCCGACAGCGGACGGGTCTCCATCAGCGTGACGCGGTCGCCGATACCGGCGGTGCCGTCCTCGTCATGCGCCTTCACCTTGGTGGTGGTGCGAATGATCTTGCCGTACTTGGGGTGCTGCACGCGCGACTCAAGTTCGACGACGATCGTCTTCTCCATTTTATCGCTCACCACATAACCGATCACGGTCTTGCGACGGCCGCGCGGCACCTCGGTGAGCGGAGTGTGCCGGGGCCCCTTTTCCTGGGTCGCCTTCGCATCGGATTTCTTCGTCACTGCCATTTATGAATCCTCACTGCCGGGTCCGGTAGCCAGACCCAGCTCACGTTCACGCAGCACCGTGTAGATGCGCGCAATCTCCTGACGAACGGTGCGAAGCCGATGATTGTTGGTCAGCTGACCGGTCGCCGTTTGGAAGCGCAAGTTGAACAGCTCTTGCTTGGACTCACGCAGCTTGGTGACCAACTCGTCGTCAGTCAGTTCGCGCAGTTCACCCGCGCCCACTCCCACTGCCATCAGAAGTGCTCCTCTCGAGTCACGATGCGTGCCTTGATCGGTAACTTGTGGATCGCACGCGTCAGTGCATCGCGAGCGATCTTCTCATCCGGGTAGCTCAGTTCGAAGAGCACCCGTCCGGGCTTGACGTTGGCGACCCACCACTCCGGCGAACCCTTGCCGGAACCCATGCGGGTCTCGGCCGGCTTCTTGGTCAGCGGACGGTCCGGGAAGATGTTGATCCAGACCTTGCCGCCACGCTTGATGTGGCGGTTGATGGCGATACGCGCGGACTCGATCTGACGGTTGGTGATGTAGGCGTGCTCCAGAGCCTGGATGCCGTAATCGCCGAATGTCACCGAGGTACCGCCGCTGGCAACACCACGCTGACGCGGATGATGTTGCTTGCGGTGCTTGACCTTACGGGGAATCAACATGATCTAGCTCTCCGATTCCTGCGTCGTGCTCTCGGTCGCTTCGGCGGCCGGAGCGGTCTCGATAACCTCGGCCGGCGCATCATCGCCGCTGGAGGCGGCGCGGCCGGCTTCGGTGCTCGTCGCGGTGGTTCCTGATGCGCCACTGCGACGCGGACGGGTGCCCGAGGTCGGGCGGTCGCGACGCGGGCGGTCGGCGGCCGGAGCCACGGCGGTCAGCTCGCGCTTACCGCCGACGACGTCGCCCTTGTAGATCCAGACCTTGACACCGATGCGACCGAACGTGGTCTTGGCCTCAAATAGCCCGTAGTCGATATCGGCGCGCAGCGTGTGCAGCGGCACCCGACCCTCGCGGTAGAACTCCGATCGGCTCATCTCAGCGCCGCCGAGGCGGCCCGAGCACTGCACCCGGATGCCCTTGACGTTGGGCTGACGCATGGCGGACTGAATGGCCTTGCGCATTGCGCGACGGAAAGCCACGCGGTTGCTCAGCTGCTCGGCCACGCCCTGTGCCACCAGCTGGGCAACCGACTCGGGGTTCTTGACTTCAAGAATGTTCAGCTGCACCTGCTTGCCGGTGAGCTTCTCCAGGTCGGTCCGGATGCGGTCGGCCTCGGTGCCGCGGCGACCGATCACGATGCCCGGACGCGCGGTGTGGATATCGACGCGGACTCTGTCGCGAGTCCTTTCGATCTCGACGTCGGCGATACCAGCACGCTCGAGACCCGACGCCAGCAGGCGACGGATCGCCACGTCCTCCTTGACGTACTCGGCGTACTGCTTGTCGGCGTACCACCGGGACTTCCAGTCGGTGGTGATGCCGAGCCGGAAACCATGGGGGTTGATCTTTTGGCCCACTACTGCGAGCCTCCCTTCGCTTCATCCGAAGCTTCTGCAGTCTTCTTAGGCGCCGCTTTCGTGGCTGCGGCCTTAGCGGCCGGAGCCTTCTTGGCAGCTGGGGCCTTCTTGGCGGGGGCCCGCTTGGTCGGGGCCTTCGCCGGAGCGACGCCGGTACCCGCGGCGGCCTTGCTGCCCTGGGCGCGACGCGACCGCGACGACTGGCCGACGCGCTGATCGCGCGGCGGACGGCTCTCCACGATCACGGTGATGTGACTGGTGCGCTTGCGGATCCGGAACGCCCGACCCTGTGCGCGCGGCCGGATGCGCTTAGCGGTGGGGCCCTCGTCGGCATAGACGGTGGCGACCACCAGGCTGCGCGGATCCAGACCACTGTTGTTCTGCGCGTTGGCCGCGGCGCTGGCGATCGCCTTGGCGACCGGTTCGCTGGCCGATTGCGGCGCCCAGCGCAGGATGTCGAGGGCCTCTTCCACCGACTTGCCGCGGACCAGGTTGATCACCCGGCGCGCCTTGCTCGCCGAGATGCCCACGTACTTCGCGACGGCAGAGGCGGAGGGATATTCAGTGACTACGCTCATCGCCGCTTCGCCTTCCGGTCATCCTTGATGTGACCCTTGAACGTCCGCGTAGGCGCGAACTCGCCCAGCTTGTGACCGACCATCGACTCGGTGACGAACACCGGCACGTGCTTGCGACCGTCGTGGACGGCGAAGGTGTGACCGATGAAGTCGGGGATGATGGTCGAACGACGCGACCAGGTCTTGATGACCTGCTTGGTGTTCTTGTCGTTCTGAACGTCGACCTTCTTGAGCAGATGGTCGTCGACGAACGGACCCTTTTTCAGGCTGCGTGGCATGTTGCTTCTCCCGCCTAGCGCTTGTTCTTGCCGGTGCGCCGGCGTCGGACGATGAGCTTGTCGCTCGGCTTATTCCGCTTCCGGGTACGACCCTCGGGCTTGCCCCACGGGCTCACCGGGTGCCGGCCGCCGGAGGTCTTACCCTCGCCACCACCGTGCGGGTGGTCGACCGGGTTCATCACGACACCGCGGACGGTGGGGCGCTTGCCCTTCCACCGCATCCGGCCGGCTTTGCCCCAGTTGATATTGGCCTGTTCGGCGTTACCGACCTCGCCGACGCTGGCGCGGCAGCGCACGTCGACACGGCGGATCTCGCCGGACGGCATACGCAGCGAGGCGTAGGCGCCCTCTTTGCCCAGCAGCTGGATGCTCGCGCCGGCCGAGCGGGCCAGTTTGGCTCCGCCGCCGGGGCGCAACTCGACGGCGTGGATCACGGTGCCGGACGGGATGTTTCGCAGCGGCAGATTGTTACCCGGCTTGATGTCGGCGTTGGGGCCGGACTCCACGACTGCGCCCTGAACAAGACCCTGGGGCGCGATGATGTAGCGCTTCTCGCCGTCGAGGTAGTGCAGCAGCGCGATATTGGCGGTGCGGTTCGGGTCGTACTCGATGTGTGCGACCTTGGCGTTGACGCCGTCCTTGTCGTGGCGCCGGAAGTCGATCATCCGGTAGGCCCGTTTGTGGCCGCCGCCCTTGTGGCGGGTCGTGATTCGGCCGTGCGCGTTGCGACCGCCGGTGCTGTGCAACGGACGGATCAGCGACTTCTCCGGCGTCGAGCGGGTGATCTCGGCGAAATCGGAGACGCTGGCACCGCGGCGACCGGGGGTCGTCGGCTTGTACTTGCGGATTCCCATATCTGTTTCCTAAAGCTTTCCGCCGGCCTAGGCCGGTGCTCCGAAGATGTCGATCGACTTGCTACCAGCAGCCAGGGTGACGATGGCGCGCTTGGTGTCCTTGCGCTTGCCGTAGCCGGACTTGGTGCGCTTGCGCTTGCCTTGCCGGTTGGCGGTGTTCACCGAATCGACCTTGACCGAGAAGATTTTCTCGATAGCGATCTTGATCTGCGTCTTGTTCGAGTCCGGGTGGACGATGAACGTGTAGACGTTGTTCTCGATCAGCCCGTAGGACTTCTCGGAGATCACCGGCGCCAGGATGATGTCGCGGGGGTCAGTCACAGTTGCCATCAGGCTGATACCTCCTCGTTCTTGTCAGCCTCGTTCTTGTCAGCAGCATGACGCGCGATATACGCGTCAAGTGCCTCGACGCTGAACACCACGTCGTCAGCATTGAGCACGTCGTAGGTGTTGAGCTGATCCGGTGCGATCACATGCACGCCAGGCAGATTGCGCGCGCTGAGTGCGCCGACCTCGTCACTGCGGCCGATGACCAGGAGCACCTTGGCATCTTTTCCGGGTGTGCGGCCGGGAACCAATGAGCCCAGGAATGACTTGGCGCTCTTGGTCGACGGGGCCTGCCCGGCGACCAGTTCGGTCACCGCGTGAATGCGCTCATTGCGTGCGCGGTCACTCAGTGCGCCACGCAGTGCTGCGGCGATCATCTTCTTGGGCGTTCGCTGGCTGTAGTCGCGCGGCTTGGGTCCGTGCACGATTCCGCCACCTTTGAACTGCGGTGCGCGCGTGGAACCCTGCCGTGCGCGGCCGGTGCCCTTCTGGCGGTACGGCTTGCGGCCGCCACCGGAGACCTCACCGCGACGCTTGGTCGAGTGGGTGCCCTGCCGGGCGGAGGCCAACTGCGCCGTGACCACCTGATGCATCAGCGCGATATTGGCTTCCACATCGAACAGTTCGGCGGGCAGCTCGACGCTGCCACTCTTCTTGCCGTCCGGGGTGTGGACGTCGATCGTGAGAGCCATTACCTACCACCTCGTTTGACGGCAGTGCGAACCATCACCAGGCCGCCGTTGCGACCGGGGATTGCACCTTTGATCAGCAACACGCCGTTGGCCGCATCGACCTTGTGCACCACCAGGTTCTGCGTGGTGATGCGGTCGCTGCCCATCCGGCCTGACATCCGGGTGCCCTTGAACACGCGGCCCGGCGTCGAGCAGCCGCCGATCGAGCCCGGCCGGCGGTGCACCGCCTGGGCGCCGTGGGATGCGCCCTGGCCCTTGAATCCGTGCCGCTTCATGGTGCCGGCGAAGCCCTTGCCCTTGGAGGTTCCGGTGACGTCGACGTAGTTGCCGTCGGCGAAGATCTCCGCCGTCAACTCCTGGCCGACCTCGTACTCGGACGCCGCGGCCTCGTCATCAAGGCGCAACTCGGCAAGATGCCGGCGCGGGTTGACCCCGGCAGCAGTGAACTGCCCGGTGACCGGCTTATTGACCTTGCGCGGGCTGATCTCGCCGTAGGCGAGTTGAACAGCGCTGTAGCCGTCGCGTTCCGGGGTTCGGATGCGGGTGACCACGTTGGGTCCGGCCTTGACCACCGTGACCGGAACGACGCGGTTGTTCTCGTCGAAGACCTGGGTCATGCCGAGCTTGGTGCCCAGGATTCCCTTGCGTGCGTGAGCCATGTTTTCGCAGACCCCTACTGAATATTCACATCGACGCTGGCCGGCAGGTCGATGCGCATTAGCGCGTCAACCGTCTTCGGCGTCGGGTCGAGGATGTCGATGAGCCGCTTGTGGGTACGCATCTCGAAATGCTCCCGCGAGTCCTTGTACTTGTGCGGGGACCGGATGACGCAGTACACGTTTCGTTCAGTTGGCAGCGGCACTGGTCCGACCACGCTGGCACCGGTACGGGTGACCGTTTCCACGATCTTGCGCGCCGAGGCGTCAATAGCCTCGTGGTCATAGGCCTTGAGCCTGATGCGGATCTTTTGTCCCGCCACGCTTCTCCTACCTTCACTACGTGCTTGTGCTCGCGCCGTGGTTACGGGCGCTAGCTCTCGCCGCCGCTGTTTACCTGTCCTGGTTCACCGGACCCCCGCGCTCGGGTGCAACACCCGCGCGCAGCCTCGACAGCGCGACGAAACCGTCTCGCTCCGAAGTGGGGACCGGACGCGCCAGTGCTGGCGCTGGTCGTTCACCTTGGGCGGCACGATCCCTGGGGATGCGAATCCGGCTCAAGGCAACCCGCCCAGTATGCCCCAGAACGAGGTCTGCTCCAAATCAACGGATAAGCCCGCCTGCGGGGCTTACGGTGCCTGCACCGGAATAAGGAGTCGCTATGTACAGAGTCATCCAATGGGCCACCGGTGGCGTCGGTAAGGCCGCCATCCAGGGCGTGCTGCGCCACCCGGATCTCGAGCTGGTCGGCTGCTGGGTGCACAGCGCTGACAAAAGTGGCCGCGACGTCGGCGAATTGGCCGGTGAGGACCCGATCGGCGTGCTCGCGACCAACGATATCGACGAACTGCTGGCGCTCGACGCCGACTGCGTCATGTACTCGCCGCTGTTGCCCGACGATCAGGTCGTGATGCGCATCCTGCGATCGGGAAAGAACGTGGTCACCCCGGTCGGCTGGGTCTATCCGGACCGGCAGAGCCGGGCGGTTGCGGCCATCGAGGAGGCCTGCCTGGCCGGAAACGTCACCCTGCACGGGTCCGGCATCCACCCGGGCGGCATCACCGAACGCTTCCCGCTGATGATCTCGTCGCTGTCGTCGGCGATCACCCATGTGCGCGCCGAGGAGTTCTCCGACCTGCGCACCTACAACGCCCCGATGGTGGTGCGCGAGGTGATGGGCTTCGGCCTTACCCCGGAGCAGGCGATGAGCGGACCCATGGCGGTGCTGCTGGAGGCCGGGTTCAAACAATCCGTCCGGATGGTGACCGATCAACTCGGTTTCGACGCCGAGCCCCGCATCCGCTCCACCCAGGAGGTCGCGGTCGCCGTCACCGGCACCGATGAGTTGATCGTGCCGATGGAAGCCGGCACGGTGGCAGCGCGACGGTTCCGCTGGGAGGCGATCGTCGACGATCGGCCGGTGGTCACCGCGGCGGTCAACTGGCTGATGTGTGAGGTGGAGTTGGATCCGCCGTGGACGCTCGGCGAACAGGGTGAGCGCTTCGAGGTGGAGATCACCGGAGATCCGACCGTATCGCTGACTTTCAAGGGCCTGCAGCCGGAGACCGTGGCCGAGGGCCTAATCCGCAATCCCGGCGTGGTGTCGACCGCCAACCACTGCGTCAGCGCGATCCCCTACGTCTGTGTTGCCGACGCCGGCATCAAGACTTATCTGGATCTGCCGCTGATCGCCGGGCGCGCCGCACCGGATCTGGCGGTCGGCCGCACCACCGGTTAGCCCAGTGACGCCCAGAACCCGCACTGATGGCGGGCGCCGAAGTCGGTGGTGACGGTCAGGCCACCGGTCTGCAACGAAAGCCATTGCGGCTCTTCGGGATTCAACTGAGGCCAGTCGGCTTGACCGGGCGCATCGGGAGCGCCTGTTGTCACGAACCTGCTCCAGTAGGCGATCATCTGATCCGACAGCACCTGCTGCGCCGGGTTCAGGGCCGGGGCGCCGCCCATGTCGAACAGATAGCGCAACTCCAGGGCGTGGCCGGCGCCAATCGCGAACGGCACCGTGCGCATGGGTTCGGGTGCGGGGGCGCGGAAGTCATTGAACTCATAGGCGTAGACCGGTGCACGACGCGCCAAACCGGTTGCCATGGTCTCGACCGGGCAGGCGAAAACGCCGTCGGTCACCGTGGCGGCGTACGCCAGGCCGACACTGCCGTCGTACTTCGACAGCGGGTAGCGCGCGGCGATGGTGGATGCCTGTGCACCGAAGGTGTCCTCCAGTAGCGTCCGGTACGGCGCAAGACGATGGTTGCGCAGATAGCTCAACGCCACGAACAGGGTGAACTCGTCGGCGGTCGTTCCGATCAGCATCGGCACCCGAATGGTGCGACTCTGAGTGGCCGCCGTCGCCGGCGCGACCGGCAGTCGCTCGGTCCCGGTGACCGGTCCGGTGAGAATGTTGGTGCCGATCCTGACGTACGGGGGCCCGTCCTGCAGTCGGTCGACGGGCAGGCTGCGCAGGCACGCCTGAGCCGAAGCCGTTTCACGGCAACCTTTTTCGGCCGCATAGTCGATGCTGATGCGCTCCGCGGCGGGCAGCGGAGCCTGGGCCTGACACGGGCCGCTCTGCATGATGGCCGCCCGGAAGAGCCCGTCCGATTCCGGCGCGACCAGGTGGTCGCATACCGAGATGGCGCCCGCGGACTCCCCCGCGATGGTGACCTTGGCCGGGTCGCCACCGAAGCCGGCGATGTTGTCGCGCACCCACCGCAGCGCTGCCTGCTGGTCGGCGAGCCCGTAGTTGCCGGGTTCCGGGCCGGCCTTATCGGCCAGCGCGGGATGCGCGAGAAAGCCCAACGCCCCCAGCCGGTAGTTGACGGTGACGACGACGATGTCGCCGCGGGTGGCGAGCCACTGGGCGTTGTAAATGTCGGAACTGCCGTTGAGGAAGCCACCCCCGTGAATCCAGACCATGACCGGCCGGGGTGGCGCACGTGTCGCACCTGTGGGCGTCCACACCGTCAGGTTCAGACAGTCCTCACTGGTAGCGAGTCCGTAGTCAGGGTCGGCCCGGATGTCCTGGATGCACCGCAGGCCCGGCTTGGTGGCGTCGCGCACGGACTTCCACGGCACCGGCGCCACCGGCGGCTGCCACCGCAATGGACCGACCGGGGCGGCCGCATAGGGAACGCCCTGGAAGATCCGCACCCCCGGCCCTGAACTACCGCGCACCACGCCATCGGCCGTTCGGACCACCAGGGGATCGCCGGGTGCCGCGCGGTCACACCCGGCAAGCAGCACCACCGAAAGCAGTACGGCCGCACACCGGATTGCGGCGCGAACAGAACCGGACGGCACGCTCATCAACCTACGCGGAACCCGGCGCGACGAAATTGCCCTAATGGGTTTGCATCGGCCGGATCGTCCACCACACTGTGAAGCTGACACCCGTCAAGTTCAGCCCAGGAGATGTTGATGAGCGCACCGACCCACCACCGGATCACCGACCCCGCGGGACGGGTACTGGCCGATCCACAGGCCTACACCGATGAGAAGACGCTGCACGAGGCGCTGGCTCACTTGCGGAAAGAGGCGCCCGTGTCCTGGGTGGACGTGGGCGACTACCGGCCGTTCTGGGCGATTACCAAGCACGCCGACATCATGGATATCGAGCGGCAGAACGATCTGTTCACAAACTTCCCGCGCCCCCTGCTGACCATCGCCGAGGCTGATGACGCGCTGCTTCGGGATATCGAGGCCGGCACCGGCCTGCGCACGCTGATCCACATGGACGATCCGCACCACCGCGATATTCGCAAGGTCGGCGCGGACTGGTTCCGGCCAAAAGTGTTGAAGGCCTTGAAGACCCGCTGCGACGAACTGGCCAAGATCTACGTCGACAAGATGGTGGAGATGGGTCCGGAACTCGACTTCGCCCAAGACATCGCCGTCAACTACCCGCTATACATCATTCTGACGATGCTGGGTCTGCCTGACTCCGATTTCCCCCGGATGCTCAAGCTGACCCAAGAGATGTTCGGCGGCAACGACGAGGAGTTGCAGCGCGGCGGCGGCGTCGACGACATGCTGGCCGTTCTCCTGGATTTCTTCAACTACTTCTCGGCGCTGACCGCCTCGCGCCGGGAGCACCCCACCGAGGACCTCTCCTCGGCGATCGCCAACGCGAAGATCAACGGCGAACCGATGTCGGATATGGACACACTTTCGTACTACGTGATCGTGGCCAGCGCGGGGCACGACACCACCAGCGCCGGAATCGCCGGCGGATTACTCGAATTGCTGCGCAATCCCGGCGAACTGGCCCGATTGCAGAAGGATCCGAGCCTGATGGGCACCGCGGTCGAGGAGATGATCCGCTGCATCGTGCCGGTCAAGGAGTTCATGCGCACCGCCCAGGCTGACACCGAGGTCCGAGGGGTGAAGATCGCCAAGGGCGAGTCGTTACTGCTGAGCTATGTCTCGGCCAACCGCGACGAGGACGTCTTCACAGATCCGATGCGCTTCGACGTCGGCCGCGATCCCAACAAACACCTGTCCTTCGGCTACGGCGTGCACTTCTGCCTCGGCGCCGCACTGGCCCGGATGGAGATCAACAGCTTCTTCACCGAGCTGATACCGCGGATCTCCTCCATCGAATTGGCCAGTGAACCCGAATTGAGCGCCACCACGTTCGTCGGCGGCCTCAAGCACCTGCCGATCCGGGTCACCCTGAAGGACTAGCCGCGAGCGTGCGTGTCGGTACGCAGACACGCCGTTAGGAGCGCGCAGTTTGCGCACCCTCGCGCGAGGTTCGCAGGCCGCTAGAAGAACTCCGCCGCGCTGAAGTACTAGCGCACGAACTCCTTCGCGCGGTGGGCGATCATCGCAATGGTCTCGTGCGGGCCGCGGCTGGGGATGCGCGGCAGCACCGAGCCGTCGATGACCCATAGGCCGTCCACGCCACGCACCCGGCAGTGCGGATCGACGACGGCGTGGTCGTCACCGTCGGCGCCCATCGGCGCGGTACCGCAGAGGTGTTGGCTGGTGGACCAGGCGGGTGCACCCAATTCGGTTGTCGCGCGGACGATTTCACCGACAAGGTCGCAACCGCGCCGCAGGGCCGCGAGGTCGGTGGGTTCGCTGTCGTAGCGGTGGGAGATGCGCGGCGGCACCATCGGATCGGATGACACAGGCGAGATGCGGCCGTGCGCCGTCGGCCGCATCAAAGCCACTCCGATGGCCGGACTGCCCCCGAATCCGGTCGTATAGGGCCGGATCTCGAGGTCGTCGGTGACGAGTACGGCCTCGAGAACCGGATGGCCGACGGTGCCCGCCCGACTGGTCGGAATGACCCATTCCGGATGGTCCCAGCAGCGAGCGCCTACAGGAAGATCCGCGACGACTTCGATGCCCGCTGCCCGCAACTCCCGGGCTGGCCCCAACCCAGACAGCATGAGCAGGTGCGCGGAGGCGATCGCCCCGGCGCAGAGAACCACCCGGTCGGCATCAAGTACCACCGGTCCCTGCGCCCCGACGGCGTCGACGCCCGTCACTCGGCCCGCATCCATCCGGATGCGGGTGACCGTGACGCCGGTCAGCAGCGTGAGGTTGGGTCGCGATAGTGCGGGTGCAAGGAATGCCGTACCTGGACCGTTGCGGACGCGTGCGGTGATGTTCAGCGGAACCGCGGCCAGGCCGGTGCCGTCAGTGGCGAGTTCGGGCAGCCACCGGTAGCCCGCGTCGTGCGCACACGCCAGGAATTCCTGCGTGCCGATGCTGAATTCGGCTGCCACGGTAATGCCGATTCGCTGCTCGACGGCGTCATAGTGCTCGGCGGCCTCGGTCCAGGACCAGCCGGGCAGCGAGTCAAAGTCGCGGGGCAGTGCCCGGCAGAAGTAGCCGCCATTGATCGCCCCCGATCCGCCGACGCACGCACCGCGGACGATGTCGGCGACGCGTGTCGGGTGATCAGTCAGGGTGGTGGAAAAGCTGCGGACCACCGGACTGCCCGGTCCGATCGGCAGGACAGTTGCGTCGGCGGTGAGGTCCCGCACCGCCGGATCGTCGAATCCGGGACCGGCTTCGAGCACCGTCACATGACAGCTCGGATCGACTGAGAGCCGTTCGGCCAGAACCGATCCGGCGCTGCCGGCGCCGATAATCAGCACGTCAGTCACATCAGCATCCCGTCCGACCCGGGCCTCCACCGCTGCACTCGCGCGACGCAGTCGGTGACCATGTCGGCAAGGATGGTTTCCCCCGCCGTCGCGGTCGCCGTCGTCGGATCACCCAGCACACCGGAGGCGCTCACCGCGGCGACGCCGCCGTCGCGCAGTCGGGGCAGGAGCTCGGCCAGCGGCTCGGTATTCCCGGGCGCCGCGTCCTCGGTGCGGACCAGCTCGGGTGAAAGATGCAGCAGCACTGAGGTTTCCATATGACCCGCATGGGCATCCGCCCCCGCGACCGAGCAGCTGCACCATCCCGCATCGCGCCCTTCGGCGCGCAGCAATCGGACTGCGGCCCGCAGCGCGTCCAGATTACCGCCGTGTCCGTTGACGAACACCAACCGCTCTGCCCAGTCACTCGCTGATCGGCCGTACTCGATGAGTACCGCCGTCAGAGCTTCAGTGCCGATGGAGATGGTTCCGGGAAATCCCTGGTGTTCACCGGAGGCGCCGTAGGGAATTGCCGGTGCCACAAGGCTTTCGGCGGGCACTTGCCGGGCGAGAGCGCCGGCGACGGCGGCGGCGATCCGGGTATCGGTGTCCAGCGGTAGGTGCGGCCCATGCTGCTCGGTCGAACCAACGGGAACAATAAGCAACGGCATGATCCCGTCCAGGTGTTTCGACGTCAAGCCACCCAACTGCCGCCGCTCACCCATGTTCCGATGCTATGCCTTAGAAAAATCCCTGAGCTTTGTTGCTGTAGGAGACCAGCAGATTCTTGGTCTGCTGGTAGTGGTCCAGCATCATCTTGTGATTCTCCCGGCCGATCCCGGATTGCTTGTAGCCGCCGAAGGCCGCGTGCGCGGGGTACATGTGATAGCAGTTGGTCCACACCCGGCCGGCCTTGATGTCGCGGCCCGCGCGGTAGGCAACGTTTCCGTTGCGGCTCCACACTCCGGCACCGAGGCCGTAGAGGGTGTCGTTGGCGATGCTGATCGCGTCGTCATAGTCCGTGAACGACGTCACCGACACCACCGGGCCGAAGATCTCCTCCTGGAAGATCCGCATCGAGTTGTCGCCGGCGAAGATCGTGGGCTGTACGTAGTAGCCGCCGGACAGGTTGCCGCCCAGATCGGCTCGCTCACCGCCGGTGATCACGCGGGCGCCTTCACTCCTACCGATCTCGATGTAGGACAGAATCTTCTCCAACTGATCGTTGGAGGCCTGCGCACCCACCATTGTCTCGGTGTCCAGCGGATCGCCCTGCCGCACCGCCTTGGTGCGGATCGCGGCCATCGCCAGGAATTCGTCGTAGATATCGGACTGGATCAGCGACCGGGACGGACAGGTGCACACCTCACCCTGGTTGAGGGCGAACATGGTGAAGCCCTCCAGCGCCTTGTCCTGGAAGTCGTCGTTCGCGGCGAGCACATCGGAGAAGAAGATATTGGGGCTCTTGCCGCCCAACTCCAGGGTGACCGGGATCAGGTTCTGGCTGGCGTACTGCATGATCAGCCGGCCGGTGGTGGTCTCACCCGTGAAGGCGATCTTGGCGATGCGGTTACTGGAGGCCAATGGCTTGCCGGCTTCCACCCCGAATCCATTAACCACGTTGATCACACCGTCAGGCAGAAGATCAGCGATCAGGGTGAGCAGATACATGATCGAGGCCGGCGTCTGCTCGGCCGGCTTGAGGATGACGGCGTTGCCCGCGGCCAGTGCCGGCGCCAACTTCCATACCGCCATCAGGATCGGAAAGTTCCACGGGATGATCTGACCCACCACCCCGAGTGGTTCATGGAAGTGATAGGCCACGGTGTCATCGTCGATCTGGCTCAGCGAGCCCTCCTGGGCGCGGATCGCACCCGCGAAATACCGGAAGTGGTCCACTGCCAAGGGGATATCGGCGTTGAGTGTCTCGCGAATCGGCTTGCCGTTATCCCACGCCTCGGCAAGTGCGATCTTTTCCAGATTCTCCTCAATGCGGTCGGCGATCTTGTTGAGGATCACCGACCGGACGGCCACCGAGGTTTTGCCCCAGGCCGGGGCGGCGGCGTGCGCGGCATCCAACGCCAACTCGATGTCGGCCGCCGTCGACCGGGCCACCTCACAGAACGTCTGTCCGTTCACCGGGGAGGGCACCTCGAAATACTGGCCCTCGACCGGTGCGACCCATTGGCCGCCGATGAAATTGTCGTATCGGCTCTGGAAGGACATCAGCGAACCGGCGGATCCCGGGGGTGCGTAAACGGCCATCAGGTTCTCCTTGGACTTCGGTGTTCTCCTTGGACTTTCGACCCGGCGTGTGGCCCGACGATAACCCAAATTCCACGGGCCTGCGCCGGTAAGGCCGTTTCCTGGGACGTTCCCAGGACGTTCCTAGGACGCGCCCAGACCGCGGGTGAATCCGGGTTGCATCAGAATGTCATCGGGTGTCAGTTCGTGTACCGAGGACTTGCCCAGGCCTCGTAGCGCGGAATCGATTCCGCCGCTGAGAATGTCGAGGACGTTCTCCACACCGGCCTGACCGCTGGCCGCCAAACCCCACAGGTACGCCCGTCCGATCATCACCGCGCGGGCACCCAGTGCGAGTGCCTTGACCACATCGCTGCCACGGCGGATCCCGCCGTCGAGCAGTACCTCCACCTGGTCACCGACGGCGGCGGCGATCGCGGGCAGCGCACGGATGGTGGCCGGTGTGCCGTCCAGGTTGTTGCCGCCGTGGTTGGACACCGAGATGGCCGAAACCCCGGCGTCCACAGCACGTTTCGCATCATCGACGCGCATCACGCCTTTGAGCATGAATGGCCCACCCCAGAATTCGCGCAACCACTCGATGTCCTCCCAGGTTGGCGGCGGAGTACCCATCCACTCGCCGTAAGCGGCGAAGAACGGCGGGCCGGCCTCCCCGCGGCTGCCCTGGTTCGGCGCGGTCAAACCCGGCGGCCGAAGCGTCTTGGCCCACTCCAGGAACCATGAGGGCCGCACGATGCCCTGCGGGGACATCTTGATCGCGGTGAGCATGTCCATCTTTTCCGGGATCTTCGGGCTGCCCCAGTCCCGACCGTTGGAGAAACTCCAGTCCGTGGTTGCGATCAGGCCGACGGCCCCGGCGGCCCGGGCCCGTTCGGCACGTTCGGCGATCGCGTCGCGGCCGCCGAGCCAGTAGATCTGGAAGAAGGTCTTGGGATTGACTGCGACGACCTCTTCGATGGGCTTGCTCGCAAACGACGACAACCCCATCGCCGTTCCCCGCGCGGCTGCTGCGCGTGCGACGGCCACCTCACCATCGGGGTGCACCGCCTGCACGCCCGTCGGGGAGATCACCACCGGCAGTGAAATGTCCTGGCCCATGACGGTTGTCGAGAGGTCCCGTTTCTCGGTGGCCCCGATGACGTGCGGCGCGAAGCCGAGTTCGGCGTACGCCTCCACGTTGTCGGAGTAGGTCAGGCCCTTCTCGCTGCCTGCCAGCAACGCTGAATAGACCGCCTTGGGCAGACGTTTCTTGGCGCGCTCCTGGGCGGTCGCGACGGTCTCGAACCAGATGTCTTTTGCCATGGTGTTACACGGGGCTTTCGTTGCAGGGTTTGGAAGGTGGCCGGCTCAGGGTCAGCAAGACCGGCTTGCCGCGGGAGTGATCGTCGCGGGGGCGAGGCTTGTCGCGTGCGCCGGCCAGCGCCGGTGCGCCGTACCCCTCGACGCACTCCGGGTCCGGGCCGTCCAGTGGCAACCCGGTGAAGAACTTCGCCGCCATGCACCCACCCCGGCAGGCGTCGTAGTGCCCGCAACTGCCACAGGCTCCGGCTGACTGCGGCTCGCGCAGTTCGGTGAACAACGCGGAGTTCTTCCAGACGTCATCGAATCCCCTGGGCTTCCCGAAACCATTGTCCGACAAAATGTTTCCGGCCAGGAAGCGGTCGTGGATGGCGAACGGGCACGCGTACACATCGCCGATGGGGTCGATGAGGCACACCACCCGGCCGGCGCCACACATGTTGAGCCCGGCCAACGCACCGGGCTCGCCGAGGCCGGACAGGTGGAAGAAGGAGTCGCCGGTCAACACCCGATCGCCCTTGGCCACCAGCCAGTTGTACAGCTCTACCTGTTGCTCGCTGGTCGGGTGCAGTTCGTCCCACACATCGGCGCCGCGGCCCGACGGACGAAGGCGGGTGATGCGCAACGTGGCGCCGTAGCGGTCGGCCAAGGCTTTGAAGTCATCGAGTTGGCTGACGTTATGGCGGGTGACGACGACGGAGATTTTGGCGTCCGCGAAGCCCGCGTTGGCGAGGTTCTCCAGCGCGCGTATCGCCATGTCGAACGATCCGACTCCGCGCACCGCGTCGTTGACCTTCGCGGTCGCACCGTCCAGCGAGATCTGCACGTCCACGTAGTCACTGGCCGCCAGCCGTTCGGCAACCTCGCCGGTGATACGAACTCCGTTGGTGGAGAACTTCACTCCGACGTGATGCGCGGTGGCGTAGTCGACGAGTTCCCAGAAATCCGGCCGCACGGTCGGCTCGCCGCCGCCGATGTTGACGTAGAACACCTGCATCCGCTCAAGTTCGTCGATGATGGCCTTGCACTGCGCCGTCGACAGTTCGCGGGGGTCGCGTTTGCCGGACGAGGACAGACAATGCACGCAGGCCAGGTTGCAGGCGTAGGTGAGTTCCCAGGTGAGGCAGATCGGCGCGTCGAGACCACGCTCGAACTGCTCGATCAGCCGAGGAACAGGCGCAACGGATGTCAAGGGGATTCCTTACTTATCAACATATTTGACGCCACCAGCACGCTCAGTGCGTGCAGATACGGAGCCTCGAGATCGCGGTCAACACCGGCGGCCGCCAAGGCCGACGCAACGTCTGGGTGGTCGTCGAGCGACTCGATGACAGCCAAGATGGTTCGATTCTTGAGGAACGACAACTTGCGCGTCCCGAAGTGGTAGAGCAGCGCCCCGAACGACTCGGGACGCACGGCCACCTGGGGGTGCAGCCGCCAGCTCAGCGCGGAATCGAAGGACGGCGGGCTCGCGGGGTCGTCGCCCACGGCGTGGGCGGGCACGGTCAGTAGACCCCGCACATCCCGTCAATGGAGACCTCTTCAACCAAGGCCTCGGTCACCAGTTCGGCACCCGCGGTGCCTTGGATCTGGTCCTGAGTCGGCTCCATATCGCTATCCCTTTCGCACGTTTCTCGACATTGGCGTTCGATAAAAGAGAGAATATGGCATCAGGTGCCGAATAGGAAAGGGTTTGGGCAATGTCAGGACGCCCGGTCGGCCGTCGCCGGTCCACCACACCGGACCACATCGCCGACATCGCCCTGGACCTGTTCAGTACCTACGGATTCAGCCAGGTCAGCGTGGACGAGGTCGCACTGGCATCAGGAATCGCCCGGCGAACGCTGTTCCGGTACTACTCCACCAAGAACGCAATCCCCTGGGGCGACTTCGACTCGCATCTGCGGGAGTTCGCCGCGGTACTCGACGATGCCGACCCGACCGCGCCGATCGGGACGGCACTGCGTACGGCACTGCTGGATTTCAACACCATCGACGACGCCACCGCCGCCCGGCACCGCCTACGAATGCAGGTGATTCTGCAGACCGCGGAACTTCAGGCCTACTCGATGACGATGTATGCCGGTTGGCGCGCGGTGGTTGCCGACTTCGTGGCGCGACGCACCGGGGCCCGACCGCAGGACCTGGTACCGCAGACCATTGCCTGGCTCTTGCTCGGAGTGGCGCTGTCGGCATACGAATTCTGGCTGTCCCACGAGGACGTCGCACTGCAGGACGCCCTGGGCCAGTCCTTCGATGCCGTCGCCGCCGGGCTGCCCTAGATCGGAACTCAGCCCAGCACGTCGTCGATCGGGGCGCCGGCGGCGATCTTGGACCGCGCCTTCATGACCTTACCGGGCATACCGCCGCCCACTACCCCGGCCAGCACGCCGTCACGTTCGTAGTACGCCAGGAACTTTCGGCCGTCGTCAGAGACGAGATGCACGGTGTCGTCCGCCTCTGGCTCGCCGAGGCATTGAATCTTCACGTCGTACTGGTCGCTCCAGAAGTACGGCACCACAACGGCTTCCGAAGCTTCCAAGCCGAGCAGAGTTGGTACCAGGACACGGGCCTGCTCGGCGACATTGCTCCAATGCTCAACCCGCACCTGATGCCCGGTGGCATCGCGCCATGAGGCGACATCGCCCAGTGCCCACACGTGCGGGGCACTGGTTCGACCCACCTCATCGCAGAGCACACCCCTATCGGTGTCGGCGAGGTCCACTCCGCTGCCCGCCAGCCAGTCGGTAGCCGGTCGGCTCCCGATGCCGACGACCACCAGGTCGGCATCCAGTACGGTGCCGTCGCTTAACTCCACTGCGCTCACATGCCCGTTATCATCGCGGACGCCGGCCACCCCCGTGCCGGTGCGCACGTCAACTCCTTCTCCGCGGTGCAACCGGGCAACCAACTGGCCCACCTGCTCGCCGAGCACCGACGCCAGGGGCGCCGGTTGTGGCTCGACGAGGACGACGTCGACACCCAGCTTGCGCAAGCTCGCGGCGGTCTCACAACCGATGAACCCGGCACCGATGATGACCGCTCGCCGCGCGGTGGTGGCGTGTTCCCGCAAAGCCAGGGCATCGTCGAGCGACCGCAGCACCCAGATGCCGGCCAGGTCAGGCATCGAGGGAATGCGCTTGGGGACCAGTCCGGTGGCGATGACGAGTTCGTCGTAGCTCAGTGCGGTCCCGTCCGCGAGGGTGACTGTCTTGGCAGCGGTGTCCACTGACTGGGCCGCGCTGCCCAGTCGCAGGGTGATGTCGTTGTCGGCGTAGAACTCCGGCGGTTTGAGCGCCACATCCTCATGGCTCCTGTGGTGATCCTGCAAGACATCCTTGGACAGCGGCGGCCGGTCATAGGGCAGGTGCACTTCGTCGCTGACGATCACGACCGGACCGTCGTACTCCGACTTACGCAACTGCTCGGCGGTCCGGGCCGCAGCCAGACCGCCTCCGATGATCACGATGCCGTTGTTGCCCACAGCGTGTTTGTACACCACGAGTAACCAGCGCAAAACGACCAGGGCAGGCATAATCGGCGGATTCGCCTAACCAGGAGGCTCCCATGACAGCCCCGCCGATCACCATGCTGGAACAGATGCTGCGCCGACGGCCGCTGATCAACGCACCCGTCGCACACGGCGCCTCGCAGAACCTCAAACGCTCCATCGGCACATTCCAGCTGGCAATGTTCGGCATCGGCTCCACGGTCGGAACGGGCATTTTCTTCGTATTGTCCGAAGCGGTGCCGCAGGCCGGGCCGGGCGTGATCGTCTCGTTCATCATCGCCGGCATCGCGGCCGGGTTGGCGGCGATCTGTTACGCCGAACTGGCCTCGGCGGTGCCGGTGTCGGGGTCGACGTACTCCTACGCCTACACCACGCTCGGCGAAGTCGTGGCGATGGGTGTGGCGGCCTGCCTGCTTCTCGAGTACGTGGTCTCCACCGCGGCGGTCTCCGTCGGCTGGAGCCAATATGTCAATAAACTTCTGGATAACTTCCTTGGATACTCTCTACCGCAGGCTCTTTCGGCGGCACCATGGGATTCCACGCCAGGTGTTTTCAACGTTCCCGCGGCTATTCTCGTGGCCCTGTGCGCGCTCCTGCTGGTCCGCGGGGCCAGCGAGTCGGCCGCGGTCAACACCGTCATGGTGATCATCAAACTCGGCGTTCTGGTGATGTTCGCCGTGATCGCGTTCTCGGCATTCAGTGCCGACCGGTTCGCGAACTTCGCGCCCTTCGGCGTGGCTGGAATCGGGTCGGCAGCGGGCACGATCTTTTTCTCCTATATCGGCCTTGATGCTGTGTCGACAGCCGGCGACGAGGTCAAGGATCCGCAGCGGACCATGCCGCGGGCGCTCATCGCCGCTCTGCTCACCGTCACCGCGGTGTACATCCTGGTCACCTTTGCCGCACTCGGCGCCCAGAACTGGAACGAGTTCGAAGGCCAGAAAGCCGGTCTGGCAACCATTCTCGATAATGTCACCGGAACCAACTACTGGGGAACGGTCCTGGCCGTGGGCGCGGTCATCTCGATCTTCTCGGTGACCCTGGTGACGCTGTACGGCTCGACCCGGATCCTGTTCGCAATCGGCCGCGACGGCCTGCTGCCGTCGATGTTCGCCAAGGTCAACCCCCGAAGCATGACCCCGGTCAACAACACCGTGATCGTCGCTACCGTGGTCGGCTTGCTGGCGGGCCTGGTCCCACTGGACAACCTTGCCGACATGGTGTCGATCGGCACCCTGGTGGCATTCATCACCGTCTCGGTGGCGGTCATCATCCTGCGACGCCGCGAACCTGACCTGCCGCGCGGATTCAAGGTTCCCGGCTACCCGGTCACCCCGGTGCTGTCGGTCCTGGCGTGCCTGTACATCCTGGCCAGCCTGCACTGGTACACCTGGCTGGCCTTCGCGGCCTGGGTTGCGGTGGTGCTGGCGTTTTACTTTCTCTGGGGACGTCACCACAGTGCGCTCAACGGCCACACGCCGGTGGTGGCCGACCCGATGCAGGAGGCGCCGTGACGGTGGTCGTCGGTTACCTGGCCGGCAAGAGTGGCGCCGCATCACTGAACCTGGCGGTGGGTGCGGCGCGAACGTTGGGCACCTCGCTGACCGTGACGACCATCGTGCCCAAACCGTGGACCACGCCATCGCCGGCGCGGGTCGACGCGGAGTACGCGGTGTGGGCGGATCAACTGGCGGCGGACTCGGCGAGGGAGGCCGGTCGCTACCTGGACGCGCTGCCACACCCAATCGATGTGCGCTACCACAGCCACTCCCACCGATCAGTGTCCGGTGGCCTCGTCGAGGTGGTCACCGAACTCAATGCCGAGGTGCTGGTTCTGGGGTCCTCAGCCAACGGTCAACTCGGGCAGGTCGTGGTCGGGTCCACCGCCGACCGGTTGCTGCACTCATCCCCGGTTGCGGTGGCCATCGCCCCGCGCGGCTATCGGGAACCACGCGACGGCGTGCTAACACGGATCACCTGCGGCTACCCCGGGACGCCGGAGTCGGTGGACGTGGTGCGGCGGACGTACGCGTTGGCGAAACAGCTGCACGTGCCGTTGCGGGTGATCTCCTTCGCGGTTCGCGGCCGCACCATGTATCCGCCCGAGGTCGGCCTGCACGCCGAGGATTCGATCCTGGCGGTCTGGGAGCAGCAGGCCGACGCGATGCTGACTGCGCTGCGCACCGGCGGCGTCGTGGGAGAGGACGTCGAATTGGCCGTGGTGAGCGGCAACGGCTGGGATCAGGCCCTCGACGACGCCGAGTGGCACGACGGCGAGGTGCTGGCGTTGGGAACCGCACCGCGCGGGGACATAGCACGGGTGTTCCTCGGATCGCGGGGCGCAAAGATCATGCGGCACAGCCCGGTTCCGGTTCTCGTGCTACCCGGCTAGTACTTCATCACGCCCAGAAGTTCATCACGCCCAGTACTTCATAACGCTCAATACTTCATAACGCTCAGTACTTCATAACCCCGCGGTCCACGGAGATCTGCGAGCCCGACAATACGGACGAGTTGTCCCCGGCAAGCCAGACCACCACCTCGGCGGCTTCCTCGGCCGTCATGAAGTCATTCCGCTTGGCCCTCGATCCCTTTGTCGGTGGCTGATACGGCATCGGGGCGAAACTGTTGAGGTAACTCGGGTGCGCGCCGAGGATCTGCATCATCGCGTCGTTCTCGATCATCGGCGTGGCGATCGAGTACGGGTGGATGGAGTTGACCCGAATGCTGTACTCCCCCAACTCCAGTGCGAGAGTGTTGGTCAACGAGGTGAGTCCGTGCTTGGAGGCCGCGTAGTGACCGTTTCCTGGCGTGGCCTTCACTCCGCCGGAGGAACTGACGATGATGATCGAGCCGCCGTTGCCCGCCTCGATCATCGCCGGGATGACCGCCCGAAGGGTGCGCCAGGTGCCGGTGAGGTTGGTGTCGATGACGGCGTTCCACTGTTCGTCGGTGAGCTCCCAGAGTCGGCCCCAGCTCAGCACTCCGGCGTTGGCAACCAGAACGTCGAGCCGGCCGAACTGCTCGATGCCGTCGACAACCAGCGCTCGCACCGCGGCGTCGTCGCGGATGTCGACCTCCCGCGCCAACGCCTTGCGGCCCTCGGACTCAATGAGTCGCACGGTCTCGGCCAGATCTTCCGGTGTCGATGCGACATAGGGAATCGTGTCGGAGACCGGCGCGCAGATATCGCTGACGATGACATCGGCACCCTCACGGGCCAGTCGCACCGCGTAGGCGCGGCCCTGACCGCGCGCGGCTCCGGTGACGAATGCGACTCGTCCATCCAGATCGGCCATCAACAGTCCTCTCGTCAAGCCCCGGGTCAGGCTAGCAAGAAAACTGGAACGTGTTTCAGTGCGCCGGCGACGATCGGATAGCCGGCACGCTCAGAACGGCATCCCCAGCATCCGGGTGATGCTCGGTGGCGGAAAGAGCGTGCCGAGGATGACGCCCGCCACTCCAATCGCAACGGCGCCGCCCACGACTCCGCCGACTACTTCCTCGGGCCGCGGCAGCTGCGGCATGCCCGGCAGCCCGGGCAGCGCAAGCGGCGGCAGCCCCGGCAGCGCACCGAGGGCGCTGAGCCCCGCCACGCTTGCGGCGAACTGCTCCGGGGTTGGCATCGGCGGTAGTGCAGGAGGTGCCGGCACGCCGAGCGGCGGTGTGCCGGCAGCGGCGGCAAAAGCAGCGGTTAAGCCGCTGAGATCGGGCAGGGCCGGCACCGGCGGCATACTAGCCACCAGTGCGGTTCCGGCCGCCGCAGCGGCGGCCGGCGCAGCCAGAGTGTTCTCCAGCGCTGCGAGCAAGGGCTGTCCGTTGCTCGTGTACGCCGCGAACAGAATGAGGTCACCGAGGACTAGTGCGACGGAGTTCGCTATGCCCACCGAACCGCCGATAATGGACCCCGCCACATTGGCCGCCTGGGCGTTGGCCTGTGCAGCAACCAACGGGGCTAACAGAGCGTCCCAGTCGAAGGCCGGGAGCGCCGGCATTGCAGATGCGGTAGGCAGTGGGGGCGATTGCAGTGGGGGCAGCGCAGAGGGTGCGCCCGGGGTGAACCCGGACCCAGCGATGCCGCTCGAGGCACCCGCCGTGCTGCTCGCCGAACTGCCACTGTCGGCCATGCCGCTCACCGCACTGTCGCCGAGACCGAACATCGACAGGCCACCCGTCGAAGGGGCAGGCTCTGGTTCGATGACAGGGGCCGCGGCCGAGACGGGCGGTTGGAGTGGCTTCAGCGCCGTTGTGCTCTGCTCGGGTCCGCCGGAGAACAGCAGCGATAGCGTCCCGCCGACAAGAGAAACCACCAGGGCCGCCGCGGTGCCGGCGGTGAGCGCTCGACGCCGCGACTTCGTCACATCAGGTTCCACGAGTCCGTCTCCCAACCGCAGGCGATAAACCCGTTATGCGGGCGCCGCGTGTACGCCGATTTTAGCACGCCGGCAAACGGAAGCGGCGCCCGTCATTTCTGACGGGCGCCGCTTCGTTGCAGGTCAGATCACTTAGTGATCTTCGTGACGCGTCCGGCGCCGACAGTGCGGCCGCCTTCGCGGATAGCGAAACGAAGGCCCTCGTCCATGGCGACCGGCTGGATCAACTTCACCGAGATATCGGTGTTGTCGCCCGGCATGACCATCTCTGTACCCTCCGGCAGTGTGACCACTCCGGTCACGTCGGTGGTACGAAAGTAGAACTGCGGGCGATAGTTGTTGAAGAACGGCGTGTGCCGTCCACCCTCGTCCTTGCTCAGGATGTAGACGCTGCCGTCGAACTCCGTGTGCGGCGTAGTGGTGCCCGGCTTGACGACAACCTGACCGCGCTCGACGTCCTCGCGCTTGATGCCGCGGACCAGCAGACCGACGTTATCGCCGGCCTGACCCTGGTCGAGCAGCTTGCGGAACATCTCCACACCGGTCACCGTGGTCTTGGTGGTCGTCAGCTTGATACCGACGATCTCCACTTCCTCGTTGACGTTGATCACGCCACGCTCCACGCGACCGGTCACCACGGTGCCGCGACCGGTGATCGTGAAGACGTCCTCAACGGGCATCAGGAACGGCTTCTCGGTGTCGCGGATCGGGTCCGGAACGGACGCGTCGACGGCGTCCATGAGCTCCTCGACACTCTTGACCCACTGCGGATCACCCTCGAGGGCCTTGAGCGCCGACACCCGGATCACCGGGGCGTCCTCGTCGAACTCCTGGGCGGCCAGCAATTCGCGGACCTCCAGCTCGACGAGTTCGAGCAGTTCCTCGTCGTCGACCATGTCGGCCTTGTTCAACGCCACCAGGATGTAGGGCACACCGACCTGACGAGCCAGCAGCACGTGCTCGCGGGTCTGCGGCATCGGGCCGTCGGTAGCGGCAACCACCAGGATCGCGCCGTCCATCTGGGCGGCACCGGTGATCATGTTCTTGATGTAGTCAGCGTGGCCGGGGGCGTCGACGTGCGCATAGTGACGCTTCTCGGTCTGGTACTCCACGTGGGAGATGTTGATGGTGATACCGCGCTGACGCTCTTCGGGCGCATTGTCGATCTGGTCGAATGCCCGCGACTCGTTCAACGTCGGGTACTTGTCGTGCAGAACCTTGGTGATAGCCGCGGTTAGCGTGGTTTTGCCGTGGTCAACGTGACCGATGGTCCCGATGTTGACGTGCGGCTTCGTCCGCTCGAACTTCGCCTTCGCCACTTCTGTGTCCTCCTGGACTTGTTGGTGCTTTGGTTAAAGCAGTGATGTTGTTATTCAGTTTTTCAGTCGCGCGAAGACAGTGGCCCTATTGGCCGGTCGCCTTCGCGATGATCTCCTTCGACACGTTAGCCGGAACTTCGGCATACGAGTCAAACACCATGGAGTAGTTGGCCCGGCCCTGGGTCTTCGACCGGAGGTCGCCGACGTAGCCGAACATTTCCGAGAGCGGAACCTGCGCCTTGACGACGCGCGCTCCACTACGCTCCTCCATGGCCTGAATCTGACCACGGCGGGAGTTCAGGTCGCCGATCACTTCACCCATGTAGTCCTCGGGCGTGGTGACCTCGACGGCCATGATCGGTTCGAGGATGACCGGTTGGGCTTGCGCCGCAGCCTTTTTCAGCGCCTGCGAGCCGGCGATCTTGAAGGCCATTTCCGAGGAGTCCACGTCGTGGTACGCACCGTCGAGCAGGATCACCTTGACGTTCACCAGTGGGTAACCGGCCAGAATGCCGTACTGCATGGCGTCCTGAGCACCGGCGTCCACCGATGGGATGTACTCGCGCGGGATGCGTCCGCCGCTGACCTTGTTCTCGAACTCGTAGGTCGCACCGTCCTCGCCCTTGAAGGGCTCGAGGGAGATGAGGACCTTCGCGAACTGCCCTGATCCACCGGTCTGCTTCTTGTGGGTGAACTCGCACTTCTCGACCGTGCGCTTGATGGTCTCCTTGTAGGCGACCTGCGGCTTGCCGACGTTGGCCTCGACCTTGAACTCACGCCGCATCCGGTCCACCAGGATGTCCAGGTGCAGCTCGCCCATTCCGCCGATGATGGTCTGGCCGGTCTCATGGTCCTGGTTGACCTTGAAGGTCGGGTCTTCCTCGGCCAGCTTCTGGATGGCCAGGGACAGCTTCTCCTGGTCGCTCTTAGTCTTGGGCTCGATGGCGACCTGGATGACCGGATCCGGGAAGGTCATCGACTCCAGCACAACCTGGTTATTCGGGTCACACAGGGTGTCACCGGTGGTGGTGTCCTTGAGACCAATGACGGCGTAGATGTGGCCGGCCGCTGCGGTTTCCACCGGGTTTTCTTTGTTGGAATGCATCTGGAAAAGCTTGCCCAGACGCTCCTTCTTACCCTTGGTGGCGTTGACGACCTGTGCGCCGGAGTCGACCTTGCCCGAGTACACCCGGACGTAGGTGAGCTTGCCGAAGAACGGGTGTGTGGCGACCTTGAAGGCCAGACCGGAGAACGGCTCGTCGGTAGACGGCTTGCGGATGACCTCGACGTCTTCCTTACCCGGCGCGTGGCCGACAGCCGGCGGCACGTCCAGCGGCGAGGGCAGGTAGTCGATGACGGCGTCGAGCATGGGCTGCACACCCTTGTTCTTGAATGCCGAACCGCACAGCACCAGGTAGGCCTCGGAGTTGATCGTCAGCTTGCGCAGTGCGCCCTTGACCTCATCGATGCTGAGTTCCTCACCGCCGAAATACTTTTCGAGCAGCGCCTCGTCGGTCTCGGCGACGGCCTCGAGCAGCTTGGTGCGGTACTCGGCGGCCTTCTCGGCCAGCTCAGCCGGAATGTCGACGACGTCATACTTCTCGCCGAGCTTGGTCTCGCCGCGCCACACCTTGGCTTTCATTTCGACCAGGTCGACGACGCCCTCGAAGTCTCCCTCAGAACCGATCGGCAACTGGATCGGAATCACCCGGGCGCCGAGGCGCTCCTCCATGGTCCGCACCGAGAAGTAGAAGTCCGCGCCGATCTTGTCCATCTTGTTGACGAAGCAGATCCGCGGCACGTCGTACTTATCGGCCTGTCGCCAGACCTGCTCGGACTGGGGCTCGACGCCCTCCTTGCCGTCGAAGACGGCGACGGCACCGTCGAGCACGCGCAGCGAGCGCTCCACCTCAACGGTGAAGTCGACGTGGCCCGGGGTGTCAATGATGTTGATCTGGTTGTCATTCCAGAAACAGGTGGTGGCGGCGGAGGTGATGGTGATCCCGCGCTCCTGCTCCTGTTCCATCCAGTCCATGGTGGCGGCGCCGTCGTGCACCTCACCGATCTTGTAGCTCATACCGGTGTAGTAGAGGATGCGCTCGGTTGTCGTCGTCTTGCCGGCATCAATGTGCGCCATGATGCCGATGTTGCGGACCTTGTTGAGGTCAGTCAGCACATCCTGTGCCACAGAAGTCTTCCCAATCTTTTACGTGATCGACGTTGTGGGTTGGCCCGTTGCCGGGCCGGGGTCACCAGCGGTAGTGCGCGAAGGCCCGGTTTGCTTCAGCCATCTTGTGGACGTCCTCGCGGCGTTTCACAGCGGCCCCCAGGCCGTTGCTGGCGTCGAGGATCTCGTTGGCCAGCCGCTCAACCATGGTCTTCTCGCGGCGACCCTTGGAAAAGCTGACCAGCCAGCGCAGTGCCAGCGTGGTGGAGCGATCGGGTCGGACCTCGACGGGCACCTGGTAGGTGGCGCCACCGACGCGGCGGCTACGCACCTCGAGGGCGGGCTTGACGTTGTCCAGCGCGCGCTTCAGCGTGACGACCGGGTCGGTTCCGGTCTTGTCGCGAGCCTGCTCGAGCGCGCCGTAGACGATGCGCTCGGCCAACGACTTCTTACCGTCCATCAGGATCTTGTTGACCAGTTGCGTCACCAGTTGCGAGCCGTAGACCGGATCGTTGACCAACGGCCGCTTGGGTGCGGGGCCCTTGCGGGGCATTAGCTCTTCTCCTTCTTCGCGCCGTAACGGCTGCGGGCCTGCTTGCGGTTCTTGACACCCTGGGTGTCCAGCGAGCCGCGGATGATCTTGTAACGCACACCCGGCAGGTCCTTCACACGACCGCCGCGCACCAGCACCATCGAGTGCTCCTGCAGGTTATGACCCTCGCCCGGGATGTATGCGGTGACCTCGACCTGGCTGGTCAGCTTGACGCGTGCGACCTTGCGAAGAGCCGAGTTCGGCTTCTTCGGTGTCGTTGTGTACACGCGAGTGCACACGCCGCGGCGCTGCGGGCTGCCCTTGAGAGCCGCGGTCTTGACCTTGGCGATCTTGTCCCGGCGACCCTTGCGGACCAGCTGGTTGATGGTTGGCATATACCGGCTTTCTGTGTTGCGATTCGTCTTCGTCAGCGCTTGTCAAGTCTGTGTACTGCAGTTTCAACCCTGTCGCGGCCCCCGCGACCGGGCGTGTCGCACGCAGTGAACACCCGCGGAAATCTGCTGCATTTCCCGATGCTCAAAGACATGCGAATTGGCCCGGCGAGCGCGCCTACGTCCGCTCTGATGCAGCCGCCTGCGCACCTGGCGGCCAGGCACGAGTGCTCACAATACCAGTCCGGCGAGCCCAGGCCAAAACCAGACGCCCGGCCCCTAACCGCAGGTCAGGACATACCCGCGCGGTCATTGCGGCGTGCCATGCCGGCGGCCAGCCGCAGCACCATGCCGGAGAACACCGCGTCGGTGTCCACCGGGCCGGCTTCGGAACCGGTTCCCGGGGCGATCATCCCGGAGTCCATCACCCCGGTCATCTCCAGCAGAACGAACCCGTGCAGCGCAGCCCAGAACTCCAGTGCCGCGTAAAACGCATCCTCGCCGACCAGGCCGTAGGAGGTAAGCACTTCAATCACCGGCTCCGCAGCGGCGTGGGATGCCGCGGTGTATTCCGGGTCGTCGCCACCGAGTGGCATCCGGGTGAAGGCCGAGTAACGGCCGGGGTGATGGTGCGCATAGCTGCGGTAGGCGCTGGCCATCGTCATGACGGCGTCGTCGCGGGTGCGTCCCGCCCCAACGGTGCTGAGCATCTGCAGGATGTCGTCGATGACCCGCATCCGAACCGTGCGTCGCAGGTCTTCGAGGCTGTCGACGTGGTTGTAGAGCGACGGGCCCTTGGTGCCGAGTTGGGCTGCCAGCGCGTTGATCGTCAGGGCGTCCCAGCCCTCGCGGTCCAGGAAGGTCAACGCGGCGTTGACGATCACGTCGCGGTTGAGCTTGGGCGACTTCGCCGCCGGCCGAGATGTCATGGGAGTCCTTCGACAGTCCGAACAGCGATGAACTCTAGTGCCAGCAGATCACGCGGGTGTTCCATGGCGGCCGGCGCCGTCAGCGAACCGCCTGGCGCCCGCGATGGACTCGGCTGCGACCTTCGACAGACTGCCGAACTCAAAGTCCATGGCGTCGGTCTCGGAACGACCCCACTGATCCAGCGCCGAGAGCCGGTCAGCGCGCATGCATCCCTGCGGTGAGCGAGCCAGTTCGGCGGCCAGTTCTTCCGCAGCCTGACGCGCGGTGCCTTTCGGGACGAGGCGATTGGCGAGCCCGATCGCCAATGCTTCGTCGGCCCCGACTGCACGACCGGTGAGGATCATGTCCATCGCCCGGCTGTGGCCGATCAGGCGGGGCAAACGCACGGTGCCGCCGTCGATCAGTGGCACGCCCCAGCGCCGGCAGAACACCCCGAACGTCGCGTCGGTTTCGACGACTCGGAGGTCACACCACAGCGCGAGTTCGAGGCCGCCTGCGACGGCGTAACCGCTGACGGCGGCAATCACCGGTTTCGACAGCACCATCCGGGTGGGCCCCATCGGGGCCGGAGCCGCGAGGCCGACGCGGTGGGTCGGGTTGGAGTCGGCAGTTCCGATGGCTTTGAGATCGGCTCCGGCGCAGAAGGTTCCGTGGTCGCCCCAAAGCACGGCCACCGAGGCCGAATCGTCTGCGTCGAACTCCGCGAAAGCCTCGAACAGCGCGATCGCGGTCGGACCGTTGACGGCGTTGCGCGCGTGCGGACGGTCGATGATCACCGTGGTCACCGGTCCGTTGCGAACCACATTCACAGTCATCTGGCCTCCAACAATTGGTCGTCGCGACGCGACGCGAGGAGATCGGCGAATTCGGCGTAGGCGGATCGCAACCGGTCCCCCGGCCAGTCGGCAGGTAGCAGTCCGGCGGGCAGCACCGGGTCGGCAAGCAGGTGCCGGACCATGGCGGCCGCGACGGCGAACTGATCCGGCACGTCGTTGACCGCTGTCATCTCCCGCAGTAACCGATGCCCCGTCTTCGACCAGCCGCGCAGATCCCACAGCCGGCGGGCCAACTCGGCGGGGTTGTCATCGGCTGCGTGCAGCACCCGCACCCGACCGCGAATCAGGGCGGGCAACAGCGGATCGAGCGTGTCCGGTCGCATCCACACCCCCTCCCGGAGTTCGCCGAACCGGTTGTCCTGCAATGCGATTCGCACGGCTCCCCGAGTTCGGGCATCGGCTCCCACCGCGGTGACGATCACGGTGGTCCAGGTGCCGTCCCAGTCCCGGGTCACCGGGTGCAGCGCCCCATCCTGGCGGCGCTGACGCGCGAGCAGCCGATCCGAGAGCCGGTATCCGTCGTCGGAGCGCACCAGATCCCCGGCGTGGACCATCCGGGTCAGCGCAACCCGCAGGGTGGGTTCCCGGATGCCGAAATCGGAGGTGAGTCGCAACAGTTCGGCTGCGGTCGCCCAGGCCGGGTGTGCACCGAGGAGCACCGAGAGCACCACCGAACGTGCGGTCAGTGCCCGGCTCAACCTTTCACCAGCGCCCGCTCGATGATGGGCCCGAGGTCAAGTCCGGTCGGCAGGGTGCCGAACGCCCCACCCCAGTCTCGCGCCATCCGGGTGGCAAGGAATGCTTCGGTGACCGCCGGATGACCGTGCCGGATCAGCAGTGATCCCTGTAGGGCAAGCGTGATGTCCTCGGCGATCTTGCGGGCACGGTATTCGATGCTCGACAGGTCCGTCAGACCGGTCCGCAGCCGTTCGACATGGGCGTCCAAACGCGCGTCGTTCCCGGCCGTGCTGCCCAGTTCGTCGAACAGCACCTCGACGCACTCCGGGCGAGTTGCCATGGCCCGCAAAGTATCCAGGGCGCTGACGTTGCCCGAGCCCTCCCAGATACCCATCAGCGGCGCCTCGCGGTAAAGCCGCGGCATACCGGAGTCCTCGGCATATCCATTGCCGCCCAGGCATTCCATCGCTTCGCCGGCATGCGGTGTAGCACGTTTACACACCCAGTATTTCGCGGCGGCAAGGCCGATACGGCGCAGCATCGCCTCGCGCTCGTCACCGCGGGTGACGGCATCGGTGGCCCCGGCCATGCGCATCGCGACGATGGTGGCCGCCTCGGCTTCGACGGCCAGATCCGCAAGCACGTTGCGCATCAGCGGTTGGTCGATCAGATAGGCGCCGAAAGCCTTTCGGTGTTGGGCATGATGGATGGCACGGGTCAGGCCCTGCCGCATGCTGGTGGCACTGCCCAGGGTGCAGTCCAAGCGGGTGAGGTTGACCATCTCGATGATGGTCGGCACACCGCGACCCTCCTGGCCCACCAGCCACGCGACGGCGCCGTCGTACTCGACCTCACTCGAGGCGTTGGCGTGGTTGCCGAGCTTATTCTTTAAGCGCTGCAGGAACATTCGATTCTGGGTGCCGTCCGGCAGGATGCGCGGGAGCAGAAAGCAGCTGAGGCCATCCGGGGCCTGGGCGAGCACCAGGAACACATCACTCATCGCCGCGGAGGTGAACCACTTGTGGCCGGTGATCGAGTGGCTGCCGTCGGCGTTGCGGACCGCGGCGGTGGTGCCGGCCCGCACGTCGGAGCCGCCCTGTTTCTCGGTCATCGACATACCCGCGGTAATGCCGGCCTTGGTGGCGGGCACCGTCAACTCTGGATCGTAGGCGCGGCTGGTGAGCAGTGGCTCGTAGGCTTGCGCCAGTTCGGGGTTGTGGCGCAGGGCCGGTACGACGGCGTAGGTCATGGAGATCGGGCAGACGTGGCCGGGTTCGGGCGTCCAGACTCCCATCTTGGCGGCGCGAACGACGTGGGCGCCCGGGCGATCATCGGCCCAGGGCGCGCCGTGCAGTCCGTGGCCGATCGCGGTGCGCATCAGTTCGTGATAGGCGGGGTCGTACTCGATCTCGTCGATGCGATTCCCGTAGCGGTCGTGGGTGTGCAGGACCGGGCGGTTGCGGTCGGCGAGATCGCCCCAGCGCTGGGTGGCGGCCGCGCCGGATAGCGCTCCGAGCTCGGTGACCTCGTCGAGGCCCCATCCTCCGCCCTCGCGGATCAGGGCTTCGATCAGCACCGGTGAGGTGGCGGGGTTCCAGTCGGTCAGGGGCGGAACCTGGTTGGTGACGACATGGGTGTCGGGCATAGCTAACTGTTACATTTTCACGACAGTCGCACAAGATCTGTAATGCGTGGCAGGCTGGCGATATGCGACCGAATACCGCCGTCCACGCCGGCGACCACTTCATCGAACATCAGGCCGTTGCGCCAGAGCAGGTGGTCAACGGCCATCCCCACACCGGACTGGCGACACTGGGCCGCTTCGGCGGACTGGAGGTCGGCGTCTGGGAGATGACGCCGGGCGTGATGCGCGACGTCGAGGCCGACGAACTGTTCCTGGTGATCGCCGGCGCGGCCGTCGTCGAATTCGCCGATGGCACAGCGCCGTTGACACTGAAACCCGGCGACGTGGTGCGGTTGGCCAAGGGTGCCGAGACCGTCTGGAGGGTGACTGAAACCCTTCGGAAGGTTTATCTGGTCTAGTCGGGCCGGCGATGCCGCCGAGGAACGAGTCGGAGGAGGAGCGAGACAAATCGCTCTAGAGGTTGTCCCGCAGAAACGCGATGTCGTTGCGGCGGCCCTCGTCAGCCGTCTCGCAGATCACCGGTGCGTCGGCGGCCTTGACCACGGCCACCAGCAACTCGGGGTCGATCGTGCCGGTGCCGAAGTTGGCGTGCCGGTCTGCACCCGATCCGGCGGCGTCACGGGAGTCGTTGCAGTGCACCAGGTCGATGCGACCGGTCAGCGCCTTGATCCGGTCGACGGCGTCGATCAGGGCCTCGCCGGCGGCCCAGGCGTGGCAGGTGTCCAGACAGAAGCCGATGCCCATATCGCCGATGCGATCCCAGAGCCGTCCGATGGTGTCGAAGTGCCGGGCCATCGCATGGTTGCCGCCGGCGGTGTTCTCCAGATAGACCGGCACGTCGGTGTTAAGCGCGGCCAGCGCCTTGGCCCAACGATCGAAACCCGCCTCGACATCGCTGTCGTCGGCATGGCCACCGTGCACGATCACCGCCGTCGCGTTGATCGCCGCTGCCCCGTCGCAGGTGTCCTGCAGGATCTTGCGCGAGGGGATTCGAATCTTGTTGTTGGCCGAGGCCACGTTGATCAGATACGGCGCGTGAATGTAGAGCGGGATCGGCGAGCGCAGCAGCAGTCCGGCATCCTCACGCGGCGGCGGCTTCTTCCAACTCTGCGGATCGCCGAGGAAGAACTGCACCAGGTCGGCCTCGTCCTCCAAGGCACCGGCCAACGGGTTGTCCGAGCGAACATGGGAACCGATGAGCACGTCGGCCAGTCTAGAGGCGCGGAGTGAACGGACTCGGGAACATGTTTCAGAACGTGATATCACCGGCGATATCAGGTTCTGAAAGCACATGCCGACCGCAAACTCAGGACCCGGTTCGGCCGCCGGACGAAAGAAGCCCCCGCCGGGCGGGGGCTTCTTTCGTCTGCTCGCGCAGAGAAGGTGACTACCGGTAGTCGGAGTACCCGTAATCGTCCAGCGGAACCGCGGGACCGGTGGCCTGACCGAAGTCGGGGCTGTAGTACTGATCCTCATACGACGGGATCGTGTACGCAGCGGCCCGAGCCTCCTCGGTGGGCTGAACCTGGATGTTGCGGTACCGGTTGATACCGGTGCCGGCCGGGATCAGCTTGCCGATGATCACGTTCTCCTTCAGACCACGAAGCTTGTCGCTGCGGCAGTTGATCGCCGCATCGGTCAGCACCCGGGTGGTCTCCTGGAATGACGCCGCACTGAGCCACGAGTCGGTGGCCAGCGATGCCTTGGTGATACCCATCAGCACCGGACGGCCGGCCGCGGGCTCGCCGCCCTCAGCGACCACCCGACGGTTCGCCGACTCGAACTCGGCGCGCTCGGTCAGCGAGCCGGGCAGGAACTCCGTGGCACCCGAGTCGATGATCGTGACGCGACGCAGCATCTGCCGGATGATGACCTCGATGTGCTTGTCGTGGATCGACACACCTTGGGCCCGGTAAACCTCTTGGACCTCCCTGACGAGGTGAATCTGCACCTTGCGCGGGCCCTCGACGCGGAGAACATCGTGCGGGTCGGCCGAGCCCTCCATGAGCTGCTGGCCCACCTCGACGTGGTCACCGTCGGCAAGCAGCCGCTCGGTACCGTCGGCGTGCCTGAACACGCGCAGCCGCTGCCGCTTGTTCAGCTTCTCGTAGACGACTTCCTCGCTGCCGTCATCGGGAACGATGGTGATCTTGTAGAACTTGTCGTTCTCCTCGAGACGCACCCGTCCGGCGACCTCGGCGATCGGGGCCTTGCCGCGCGGGACGCGGGCCTCGAACAGCTCCTGCACACGAGGCAGACCGCCGGTGATGTCCTCACCGACGCCACCCTGGTGGAAGGTGCGCATGGTCAGCTGCGTGCCGGGCTCACCGATGGACTGCGCGGCGACGATGCCGACAGCCTCACCGATGTCGACCAGCTTGCCGGTGGCCATGGAGCGGCCGTAGCACATCGCGCAGACACCGTCGGCGCTGGCGCAGGTGAGCACCGAGCGGACCTTGACCGACGTAATGCCGGCTTCCAGTGCCGCGTCGATAGCCGGGTCACCGAGGTCGTGTCCACGCTCGACGACGACGTTGCCCTTGGCGTCGACCGCGTCGGCGGCCAGCGTGCGGGCGTACGCCGAAGTCTCGACGTGCGGATCCCGGATCAGGGTGCCGTCCGCTGCGCGCTCCGCCAGTTCCACGACGATGCCTCGCTCGGTACCGCAATCGTGCTCGCGCACGATCACGTCCTGGGAGACGTCCACCAGACGGCGGGTCAGGTAACCCGAGTCGGCGGTGCGAAGTGCGGTGTCCGCCAAACCCTTCCGGGCGCCGTGGGTGTTGATGAAGTACTCCAGCACCGTCAGGCCCTCGCGGAAGGAGGACTTGATCGGGCGCGGGATGAACTCACCCTTCGGGTTGGTCACCAGACCCTTCATGCCGGCCAGCGTTCGAGTCTGGGTGAAGTTACCGGTCGCACCGGACTCCACGATCGTGATGATCGGGTTGTCCTTGGGGTAGTGCGAACGCAGCGCGTCACCGACCTCTTCGGTGGCCTTCTTCCACAGCTCCACCAGGGCGTCATTGCGCTCCTGACGATTCAGTGCGCCACGCTGATATTTCTTCTCGATGCCTTCGGCCTCGACCTCATGGCGCTCGAGGATCTCGGCCTTCTCCGGCGGAACCAGCACATCAGCCATCGACACGGTGACACCCGACCGGGTGGCCCAGTGGAAGCCGGTGTCCTTGAGCTTGTCGACGGTCTGCGCGACGACAATCATCGGGTAGCGCTCGGCCAGATCGTTGATGATCTTGGCCTGCTCCTTCTTGTGCATCTGCTTATTGACGAAGGCGTAGCCCACCGGCAGCAACTCGTTGAACAGCACCCGACCCAGCGTGGTCTCACACGTCCAGGGATTGCCTGGCCGCCAACCGTTTTCGCCGAACAGTTCGGTCTCGACCTCGTGCGGCGGACGCAGCTTGGTCAGCCGGACCTTGATCCGGGCGCGCACGCTGAGCACACCGCGGTCCATCGCCATGATGGCCTCCGACGGCGAGCTGTACACACCGGTCTCCGGGGTGTCCTTGGCTGCGGGCGTGTACTGGCCGGTGTCACCGTCGATTTCGGTGGTCAGGAAGTACAGACCGGTCACCATGTCCAGACGGGGCATGGCCAGCGGCTTGCCCGATGCCGGCGACAGGATGTTGTTGGAAGACAGCATCAGCACGCGCGCCTCGGCCTGAGCCTCGGCACTCAGCGGCAGGTGCACCGCCATCTGGTCGCCGTCGAAGTCGGCGTTGAACGCCTCGCACACCAGCGGGTGCAGCTGAATTGCCTTGCCCTCCACCAGCATCGGCTCGAAGGCCTGGATCCCGAGGCGGTGCAGCGTCGGTGCGCGGTTCAGCAGCACCGGGTGCTGGGAGATGACTTCTTCGAGCACATCCCACACCTGCGGGCGCTGACGCTCCACCATCCGCTTGGCGCTCTTGATGTTCTGCGCATGGTTGAGATCGACCAGTCGCTTCATCACGAACGGCTTGAACAGCTCGAGTGCCATCAGCTTGGGCAGACCGCACTGGTGCAGCTTGAGCTGCGGACCGACCACGATGACCGAGCGGCCGGAGTAGTCGACGCGCTTGCCGAGCAGGTTCTGACGGAATCGGCCCTGCTTGCCCTTGAGCAGATCGCTCAGGGACTTCAGCGGACGGTTGCCAGGACCGGTAACCGGACGCCCGCGGCGGCCGTTGTCGAACAACGCGTCGACGGACTCCTGAAGCATGCGCTTCTCGTTGTTGACGATGATCTCGGGAGCGCCGAGGTCGATCAGTCGCTTGAGCCGGTTGTTGCGGTTGATCACGCGGCGGTACAGGTCGTTGAGGTCGGACGTGGCGAACCGGCCACCGTCGAGCTGAACCATGGGCCGCAGCTCCGGCGGGATCACCGGCACCGCGTCGAGCACCATGCCCATCGGCGAGTTGCGGTTGGTCTGGAACGCCGCCACCACCTTCAGGCGCTTGAGCGCGCGCAGCTTCTTCTGACCCTTACCGCTGCGAATGGTCTCGCGCAGGATCTCGGCCTCACCGTCGATGTCGAAGTTCTCGATGAGCTTCTTGATCGACTCCGCACCCATCGAGCCCTGGAAGTACTCGCCGTAGCGGTCAACGAGCTCGCGGTAAAGGTTCTCATCGACGATCAGCTGCTTGGGCGCCAGCTTGGTGAAGGTGGTCCAGATCTCGTCGAGCCGGTCCAGCTCACGCTGGACGCGGTCACGGAGCTGACGCATCTCGCGCTCGCCGGCGTCCTTGATTTTGCGCTTGACGTCGGACTTGGCACCCTCGGCCTCCAGCTCGGCCAAGTCGGCCTCGAGCTTCTGGGCGCGGGTCTCCAGGTCGATATCGCGCTGGTTCTCGACGGACTTCTTCTCCACCGTCATCTCGGCTTCGAGCGTCGACAACTCGTTGTGCCGCATCTCGGTGTCGACGGCGGTGATCACATAGGCCGCGAAGTAGATGATCTTCTCGAGATCCTTCGGGGCCAGATCCAGCAGGTAGCCCAACCGCGACGGGACGCCCTTGAAGTACCAGATGTGGGTGACGGGTGCGGCCAACTCGATATGCCCCATCCGCTCACGGCGCACCTTGGCGCGAGTGACCTCAACGCCGCAGCGCTCGCAGATGATGCCCTTGAAGCGCACGCGCTTGTACTTGCCGCAGTAGCACTCCCAGTCGCGAGTAGGTCCGAAGATCTTCTCGCAGAACAGGCCATCCTTCTCCGGCTTGAGGGTGCGGTAGTTGATGGTTTCCGGCTTCTTGACCTCACCGTACGACCACGTGCGGATATCGTCGGCGGTGGCCAAGCCGATGCGGAGTTCATCGAAGAAGTTGACGTCTAACACGTAACTCCCTTTCCCCTTGCGGGACTAGAAAATTGACTGACGATACGGAAGCTCCGCACTTAGGCGAGATCCTCCACTGACGCGGATTCGTTGCGGGACAGGTTGATTCCGAGGTTGGCGGCAGCGCGCTCCAGGTCCTCGTCGTCGCCGTCGCGCATTTCGATGGCGGCACCGTCGCTGGAAAGCACCTCGACGTTGAGGCACAGCGACTGCAACTCCTTGAGCAACACCTTGAACGACTCCGGGATACCCGGCTCGGGGATGTTCTCGCCCTTGACGATCGCCTCGTAGACCTTGACCCGACCGACGGTGTCGTCACTCTTGATGGTCAGCAGTTCCTGCAGCGTGTACGCAGCACCGTAGGCCTGCATGGCCCAGCACTCCATCTCACCGAACCGCTGGCCACCGAACTGCGCCTTACCGCCCAACGGCTGCTGGGTGATCATCGAGTACGGCCCGGTGGAGCGCGCGTGGATCTTGTCGTCCACCAGGTGGTGCAGCTTGAGGATGTACATGTAGCCGACCGTCACCGGGTACGGGAACGGTTCGCCATTGCGGCCATCCATGAGCATGGCCTTGCCGTCGGAGTTGACCAGCACGTTGCCGTCGCGGTCGGCCAGCGTCGAGGACAGCAGTCCCTGCAACTCCTCCTCGCGGGCACCATCGAAGACCGGCGTGGAGACGATGGTGTCCGGCCCGGACTCGAGCATGTCGCCAGGCAGATTCGCCGCCCACTCCGGCTTGCCGTCAACCTTCCAGCCGGTCTTGGCAATCCAGCCCAGGTGCGTCTCGAGGATCTGGCCGATGTTCATCCGGCGCGGCACACCGTGGGTGTTGAGGATGATGTCCACCGGGGTGCCGTCAGCGAGGAACGGCATGTCCTCTTGGGCAAGGATCTTGCCGATCACGCCCTTGTTGCCGTGCCGGCCGGCGAGTTTGTCGCCGTCGGAGATCTTGCGCTTCTGCGCGACGTACACCCGCACCAGTTCGTTGACGCCGGCGGGCAACTCGTCGTCGTCCTCCCGGGAGAACACCCGGATGCCGATGACCTTGCCGGACTCACCGTGCGGCACCTTCAGCGAGGTGTCGCGGACCTCGCGGGCCTTCTCGCCGAAGATCGCCCGCAGCAGTCGCTCTTCCGGCGTCAGTTCGGTCTCGCCCTTCGGGGTGACCTTGCCGACCAGGACGTCGCCGTCGCGGACCTCGGCGCCGATGCGGACGATGCCGCGTTCGTCGAGATCGGCCAGCACCTCTTCGGAGACGTTCGGGATATCCCGGGTGATCTCCTCAGCGCCCAACTTGGTGTCGCGGGCGTCGATCTCGTGCTCCTCGATGTGAATCGAGGTGAGCACGTCCTCTTCAACCAGACGGCTGGACAGGATGATCGCGTCCTCGTAGTTGTGCCCCTCCCACGGCATGACGGCCACCAGCAGGTTCTTGCCGAGAGCCATCTCACCGTTCTCGGTGCACGGCCCGTCGGCGATCACCTGGCCGGACTCGACCCGCTGTCCAGCGTCCACGATCGGGCGCTGGTTGGCGCACGTGCCGTGGTTGGACCGGTTGAACTTGCGCATCCGGTAGCTGTGCCGGGTGCCGTCATCGGCCATCACGGTGACGTAATCGGCCGAAACCTCTTCCACCACACCGGCTTTCGTCGCAACGACGACATCGCCGGCATCGATCGCGGCGCGCAGTTCCATCCCGGTGCCCACCAGTGGCGCCTCGCTGCGAACCAGCGGAACCGCCTGGCGCTGCATATTGGCGCCCATCAGGGCACGGTTGGCGTCGTCGTGCTCAAGGAACGGGATCATGGCCGTCGCGACCGACACCATCTGGCGCGGCGAGACGTCCATGAAGTCCACCTCAGCCGGCGTGACGTTCTCGACCTCGCCGCCCTTACGACGCACCAGCACGCGCGCCTCGGTGAACTTGCCCTTGGCGTCGGTCGGCGAGTTGGCCTGCGCCACAACGTGGCGGTCCTCCTCGTCGGCGGTCAGGAAGTGGATCTCGTCGGTGACCACACCGTTGACGACCTTGCGGTAGGGCGTCTCGATGAAGCCGAACGGGTTGACCCGCGCGTACACCGACAACGATCCGATCAGGCCGATGTTCGGGCCTTCCGGGGTCTCGATCGGACACATCCGGCCGTAGTGGCTGGGGTGCACGTCGCGCACCTCAAGTCCGGCGCGCTCACGGGACAGACCACCCGGGCCGAGCGCCGACAGGCGGCGCTTGTGGGTCAACCCGGACAGCGGGTTGTTCTGGTCCATGAACTGGCTCAGCTGGCTGGTGCCGAAGAACTCCTTGATCGCCGCCACGACGGGACGGATGTTGATCAGGGTCTGCGGCGTGATCGCCTCGACGTCCTGGGTGGTCATCCGCTCGCGGACAACACGTTCCATCCGGGAAAGCCCGACCCGAATCTGATTCTGGATCAGCTCGCCGACCGTGCGCAGACGGCGGTTACCGAAGTGGTCGATATCGTCGACCTCGACGGGAACCTCACTGCCGCCGGGGGCAGTCATCATCGACGTCTGACCCTCGGGGGTCTCGTGCAGACGCACTAGGTACTCGATCGTCGCGACGATGTCGTCCTCGGTCAGCGTCGAATTGACGATCGGCTTGCCGACGTTGAGACCCAACTTCTTGTTGACCTTGTAGCGACCCACCCGGGCCAGGTCGTACCGCTTCTCCTTGAAGAACAGGTTCTCCAGCAGGGTCTGGGCGGACTCCTTGGTCGGCGGCTCGCCCGGACGCAGCTTGCGGTAGATCTCCAGCAGCGCCTCGTCGGGGCCGGCGGCGTTGTCCTTCTCCAGCGTCGACATCATGATCTCGGAGAAGCCGAAGCGTTCGCGGATCTTCTCGCTCGTCCAGCCGAGCGCCTTGAGCAACACGGTGACCGGCTGGCGGCGCTTACGGTCGATGCGTACGCCGACGGTGGCGCGCTTGTCGACGTCGAACTCCAGCCAGGCGCCGCGACCCGGGATCACCTTGACGCTGGTGATGTCGTTGTCCGTGGCCTTGTCCTTGGACTTGTCGAAGTAGACGCCCGGCGACCGCACCAGCTGGCTGACCACGACGCGCTCGGTGCCGTTGATGATGAAAGTGCCCTTTTCAGTCATCATCGGGAAGTCGCCCATGAAGACCGTCTGGCTCTTGATCTCGCCGGTGTTGTTGTTGATGAACTCGGCCGTCACGAACAGCGGGGCCGCGTAGGTCATGTCCTTGTCTTTGCACTCATCCACCGGCGCCTTGACTTCGTCGAAGCGCGGGTCGGTGAAGCTCAGCGACATCGAACCGGAGAAGTCCTCGATCGGGGACAGTTCGTCGAGCACCTCTTCGAGGCCGCTCTTGGGGTCGATGTCGCCCCGGGCCTTGGCGATCTCGCGCCACCGGGGCGCGCCGATCAGCCAATCGAAGGAGTCGGTCTGGACGTCGAGCAGGCCCGGAACTTCCAGAGGTTCACGCAACTTGGCGAAGGAAACTCGTTTCGGCGCCCCCGGAACGGAGTTCGAAGAACTGGTGGTCGATTTGCTCTGGCTGGAGACTGCCAAGATGCATCCTTCCGGCACCTCATGCGGACTTCGGGTTTCCGGCGTGCGCCGGACCTTTCGCCGCTAATCTGCGTATGTTCGCTCCGGACTCACCTGTCCCGCCGGTGCGCACAACACGTAAAAGGTCTCTGAGCTGCGACGACAAGACTCAGGCGAAGACCACGGTGTCGGGTGCATTAGGGGTGGGCAGGAAGAAACCAGCGCAACGGTCAACGATAGCGCATAATGTCGCCAACCTCAAATTGCGCATGCCGCGGCCTAAGGGCACTGGCCGGTGAGTACCGCCCACGCGCGCACGCTTACTGAACAGATTGAACCGTCCGGGCCTTCCCGTCAAGCACTTCCGCGGTGTTTGGTGTGGAAAACCTTTCAGACGCGGGCTGAGGCCGGCAGCGCGGCCGGACCCGGCAGGCTGGCGGCTGGCGCCGGCGGGTACTGCGCGGTCCGGGTGATGTTGCGCTTCACACCCAGTTGGTAGGCCCGGGCCACCAGTGCGTCGTACAGGGTGGGGTCGATGGTCTGTTCGCGGGTGAGGATATAGCCGGAGGTCCCGTTGGCGTCGCCGACGATGG